>Ga0209075_1001234_pt1 | contig 24381 bp, 15 predicted proteins | sample Stecom2011_FD_187523 | JGI IMG/M metagenome (GOLD analysis project Ga0209075, IMG submission 187523) | Agricultural soil microbial communities from Utah to study Nitrogen management - Steer compost 2011 (SPAdes) (version 2) | ecosystem: Environmental > Terrestrial > Soil > Agricultural land...
ATTCATCTTTAATGAATGCTGATTTTCCAGATATATTTCCAAAACAATTATTAGACTATATTATAATTATTTACTTAAATGATCATCAGCAGACTTTATCTGCTGCGCTGGAGTTTTTAGGTATAATTAAAAGAGAAACAATCTCAGCAAATGATGATAGACCTTCTTATATTCTAAAAGAATTTAAGTGGACAGAAATTAGCAATCTATTTAGTAATCCTCTTAGTTTCCTCGAAAATACTTATTCGTGGAATGGAGAAGATTTCGATTCTCATTTATTGTTTGAGAAAGTAAATAAGTTATTATGGGAGTTTGGAGTATATTCAGTAGTTAAAACAGGTGATCAACAACTTTTATATAAACTCTCTGAATCATCTTCTGTTTTAGTAAGCAACAACTATGTTTTAGACCTCTATCTATTCAGTTTGGAACATGAATCAAATCTTCTTGAAGGCATCTTCGAATTGTTTTATTTACCTGCCACTGATACTGCATTACCCGGACTTGGGTTAAAACCGATTGTGAAAGGTGGGTTTTCTAAAGTATTCGATGTAGGTACAAACAGACAGCTTCTAATCAAGAGTAATCTTAATATTGACGGTGGCATCGCACTTTTAAAAAGACCAAACGAACGTTTTGTTGTAAAGACAGGTTTTGATGATCCGTCTTTATCAGAAATTACAGGTAATTTCAATATCTCGCTAACCGATAAACAATCTATACCAAAGGTCATACTTGGTGATGAAGATGGTTCACGAATTGAATACGGTTCGATTGACAAACATGTCGTTTTTGAGCTGAATGCACAGCAAGAAAACGAATTCCGTTTTGAAATTCCTGTAAACAAGCTCCGTTTTGTCCTCAATACAGCAAAGGGAGATAGTTTTATCAACAATATTATACCCAATAGTGCCACAACATTGGATATGGATCTCGTGCTGGGATATTCAACAATACGTGGATTTTATTTTGAAGGCTCAGGTGGTTTGGAATTCCAGCTGCCTTTACATCAAAAAGTTGGTCCCGTAATGATTGAAAGCGTTACGGTTTCCGTGAAGTATGATGATAATCTGGATATAAGTGTTGCACCGGATATAACTTTGGATTTGGGGGCTATTATAGCTACTGTCAGTAAGATAGGAATAAGCGGAGCTATGAGTGTCGGGAATCACGGCAGCTTAGGCGGGATAGATTTTAATCTTGGCTTTAAACCGCCTTCGGGTGTGGGTTTAAGCATTGATGCTCCACCAGTGAAAGGAGGTGGTTTCTTAAACTATGATGAATCGACATCAACCTATACCGGAGGATTGGAACTGCAATTTTCCAAAATATCATTCTCCGCAATCGGGATCATCAGTACCAAGCTGCCGGGCGGTGAACCGGGATACTCCTTATTGGTTATTGTATCGGTTGAGTTTACACCTTTGCAGATCGGTATGGGCTTTACCATCAACGGTATCGGAGGATTGCTTGGACTGCACCGGACATCGAGTCCGGACGTACTGCGTTCTGGTATCCGCTACAACACGCTCGAACATATCCTGTTTCCGAAAAATATCGTCGAAAATGCCAATACCATCATCAGTAATCTCGGTCAGGCATTCCCTATACGCAAAGACCAGTTTATGCTCGGACCCATGGCAAAGATCGGCTGGGGTACACCGACATTACTGACCATCGACATCGGTATTGTGATTGAGATGCCGGATCCGGTGCGATTGCTTATTCTCGGAATACTGCGGGCACAGTTGCCAAGCGAACAGAATGCGATTTTACGTTTGCAGGTAAACTTCTTAGGTATTATAGACTTCAAAGAGAACTACCTGTCTTTTGACGCTACTTTATATGATTCGAAAATACTGACCTTTGGTCTGTTCGGCGATATGGCATTACGCCTGAACTGGGGCAACCGTCCGAACTTCCTGTTATCCGTTGGAGGATTCCATCCATCCTATACACCGCCGCCGCTCAACCTGCCGTCGATGCAGCGGCTGACCATTGTTCTGGCGGATGAAAAGAATTTAAAAATATCGGTAGAATCTTATTTTGCGGTAACCTCCAACTCGGCACAGTTCGGTGCACGGGTATATGCGATGGCTCGTGCCGGAAAGTTCAGTGCCGAAGGCGAACTTTGGTTTAATGTACTGTTCCAGTTCTCGCCGTTCTATTTTGCGGCAGATATGGGCGTACAGTTTGCCATTAAGATGGGAAGCAAAACACTCATTGGTATCTATGTCGCACTGCTCCTGGAAGGTCCCGATCCGTGGAGAGCACAGGGACAGGCTGCCTTCAAGATACTGTTTGTAAAAGTAAAAGTACGTTTCGATGCTACCTTCGGACGCCAGCGTGCGGACGCCATCGAAGCAGTCAAAGTAGACGAACTGATCAAAGAAGCACTGATGCTTCCGGACAACTGGGAAACGCTGCTGCCTGACCAGAACAACCAGATGGTTGCCTGGCGTAAAGAAGAGGAGAGCGAAGTACAGTCGGTAGATCCGTCCGGTGCAATCAAAATCAGCCAGCGTGTGATGCCGCTCAATACACTGATGGAAAAATTCGGTGCGGCAGCAATCAGTGATTTCAACCGATACAGCATCAATAGTGCGACTATCGAAACAACGCCCGTGCCTACGGAGAAAGTACAGGACTATTTTGCCCGTAACGAGTTCAGCCACATGAACGACGAAGAAAAACTATCGCGCGATGGTTACGAACTCTTTGACAGCGGGGTGGTTGTAGGTTCTAACGAGAACCAGACGTCGCATTATGCCGTACACAAAGAAGCCGGTTATGAAGAAATCACGATGGACAGCGGATTCCGACGCAAGGAAGAAGATAAGTTCCTTATTACCGATCAACGTATGGAAATCGACAACATTCTCGGATATGCCACACGTACAGGGCTTTCGCGTGCGCGATTACGTACGACAAGCGCAGGTCCCGATAAGATCAGGCTTTCGATTGAAGGCGGCGAATTTGTACTGGCAAACCGTAAAAACCTGCAACAGGTCGGCGGAGGTATCTCCTTTGCCAACTCATTGGATGCTGAACGGTACCTGATACAGCAAAAAGAACTTTCGCCCACAACGGTCGAAGACTGGATCATTGCCAACCGCTATGAATTAGTATAAACAGCGATTAAAACATTTGTATGAACGATATATCCCGACGATTATGAACGCATTTTATTCCTTTTTACCCTATATACGCAACGGGCTGAGCAACTATCTGACCGCTGAAGACCTGCCTGACGGGACTTCTCCGACCGAGCGCAGCAATTTCAGCCTGAACATCAGTGTACAGGCACAGTCTGTAAACGGCGGTACGCAAAATACTACTATATCCAAAGACTTTGCACTCAAAGGACCGGGTGATGTAGTGGGCATCAATAAAAACGAAATCATTAAGATCAGCCCAGAGGACTGGGTTACTAATTTTGAACCCAATTACCTGCCTTTTGTCGAGTTTTACGACGAGGATTTCTGCTGGCGTTATACCCCTGCAAAATTCCGTAAGGAAGGCACCGCATTGGAATATCAATACAAGCTTCGTCCGTGGGTAACACTGGTCGTACTTATGGATGATGAGTTCGAGCTGCTGAGTACACCGGAAGGAAAACCCTATATCAAAATAAAAAAACAGGCGGGTGAACTGTTTCCCCCGCAGGACAGTCTTTGGGCGTGGGCACACGTCCATGTCAATGAGAATCTTGCACCGAATGAAAATCCCATCGGAAACAATGATGTTGCCATTGCCCAGGCAGTCGCCAAACTAAGGGATACGGTATTAAAACGCAATCCCGAAAAGGTCGTTTCGCGGTTGGTATCTCCCAGAAGACTGTTACCCAATACAGGCTATACCGCTTTTGTGATTCCAACTTTTGAAACCGGGCGCAGAACCGGTATGGGCATGAAACCGTTCAGCGGTACTGAGGTGCAGGAACAACAGGGTGCGTGGATCGATAGTACGCCTGTCGATACGGAATTTCCGGTTTATCACCAGTGGTATTTTAAAACCGGTGATTCGGGAGATTTTGAAACGCTGGTACGTCTTGTAAAGCCACGTGTACTGCCTCAGAGCGTGGGAACGCGGGAGGTCGATCTTCAAAAGAGCAACAACCCCCGTCTGGAAAATGTGGAACTGACCGACCCCACCATTACGATGCGGGGAATCGTCGAACCATTAAATGCCGCGGAAACAACACCATGGGATCTGACCGATGCCAATCTGTATTCCAAAGAGCTGCGTGAGATCATCAACGAACCTACCAAGGTACTCAATGAAGAACAAATAGCCGATCCAATCATCGCTCCGCCAATCTACGGAAGATGGCATGCAGCTAAGGATGAAGTGGACGCAGTAACAACCGCCGCCGAACCTGACTGGTTACAGGAAGCAAACCTTGATCCGAGATACCGCATCTTTGCGGGTGCGGGTACCGAAACCATCCGCCGCAATCAGGAAGATTATATGAACATCGCCTGGCAGCAGATCGGCGAAGTGATGGAAGCCAACCGAAAGCTCAACCAGCTTAAAGTGACCAAGGCAGCCAATTATGCGGTTTACGGCAGGCATCTGCTTCCGTTGCAGGACGAAATGCTGCTGAACATATCCGCTCCGGCTCATACACGGATTTTTAATGCTGCGAATCAGCGGACGGTTTACGGAGATGTGGAAATCAGTACGGTTCCTGTGGCTACTCTGTCCGGAGCCGGCAGAAGACTGTTCAGGGCTAAAAGCCCGCTTACCAGATCGGTGGGCATGGTCAGTGGGGAAACAACGATCGCAAATTTTATACAGGAAGTAAACAGCGGCAGTGTCCAGATCGCCACACCTTATCAGGCACCTGTAGGTCAGATACCGTATGATATATGGGAAGAAGACCAACTTACCCCGTCATTTACGCAATCACTGCCCCAAAATGCGGGCTTTCAGTTTTCCAGCCCCGGCGTGGTTCTTTCGCCGCCGATGCCCGGTCCGATTTCGCCATCGGTACAGACGATGGTTGATTCGATTGTCCAACTGCATCATCTGATCGAACAGCTGCCTCCGTATGAATTTCATTACAACCCCGCACTTCCAATAACAAGTACGCGCAGCGTTATCCTCACGCGGACGGAACCAACGACCAATGCCCTTGAAATTGCCAATAATTTCATTAAGCTGAGCAGTGTGCAGGGACAGCCTGTACAGATCTTCAATACCAACAGCATTATGGCAGCTCCGAAAATCAGGATACCGATGTATGAAGAGCTTGCCAAACTGTCGCCGGACTGGATCATGCCCGGTCTGAACAATATCGAGATGAACTCCATCAACCTTTTGAACGTCAACCGTAAATACCTCGAAGCTTATATGCTGGGGTTAAATTACGAGATGGGAAGGGAATTGATGTGGCGCGGCTATCCGACCGATCAAAGGGGAACGTACTTTTCGTTTTTCTGGGGATACGACAGTTCTATTACGAACCTTGAGGTTACAAACCCCGAAGAACAAATATACAACCTGAACAATTACAGGGATATTGAAGACATCCATAAATGGCGGGACAATCCCAACCTGATTACCTCGCCGCTTACCGCGTTAGGTGCAAACGGTGTCAAAACGGAAGACGAGTCTTATCTGGTGATGACCATACGTGCGGAATTATTGCGCAAGTATCCCGGAACGATCATCTATCTGCAAGAGGCAGAGTATATCGACGGCAACCAGCCCCGAAGAGCCAAAGCAGGCACTGAGGTTTACCCGTTGTTTTCAGGGAAAATAGATCCGGACATTGTATTGCTTGGATTCCCGATTGATGCGGAAACAATTAAGGGAACGGGCTTTGGAACAGGTGATGAAGGTTATTTTGTGGTGTTTCAGGAACGCTCCACGGAAATCCGTTTCGGAGCCGATGAAACCGATATTCCCGAACCGAATCCATCAAGCATCGATACATGGGACGACCTCACATGGGGTAATATCAAGGACAATCCGGCAGAAGACGGATTTATCGATCTGGAAAAAACCATTACAATAAATCCCACCGGTAGCAATCCCGATGACATTACATGGAACTGGAATGGCGGCACGATAGCATATGCACTGCATCAGGCTCCGGTAAAGCTCAATGTACACGCACAGGACCTTGTACCCGACGACGAAAGCATCGAATAACCTCTTTACGAATACAACAAGACACAAGCTATGGCAAACGATTTTAACAATATACAGCGTCAGATCAGTGAGTTGAGAACCCGAAGAGCGGCACTCAACAAAGAACTGCTGAGCGGACACCACCGGTTAACCAAAAACAGCTATCTGTCCCGAAGGGCTTCCCTGAAAAATGCCCGTCCGGCAGATTTAGACCGTCAGACCCATACCCTCAGGACAGATCTTAAAACACTGCGTGAGGAATTAAAGGACATTAACAAAAAAGAAGCCACACTGGTCAAAGAACTGGCAGCATCGCAGGGAGGTTTTTCGCGTTTGGCGGAACAACTGGACGACCAGTATCCGATACTATTTTTTCCGGTGCGCCTCGAAACGGTCTTTAATGCACCGAACCAGTTATGGATAAGGGTTTTTCCGGACGAAATAGCGGTGGAAACCCACGAGGAAGTACTCAGTGAAAGTGAAGTGGAAGAAGGAAAAGTGTATTGGCGGCAATTTGCGGATGCGGACACGGAAGAAGATAAAGTACAGGCGTGGGATTTACTCTGCCGGAGTTTCAGTGCCGAAAGAGCCGCTTACATCGCGCTGGAACTGACACCGACCAATATTGGTTCCAACCCGCTGGGCGATGACCTTGTTTTCCCAACTGTACCCACCCAGCCCGATACGTGGAGCAAACAGCCGGCGACCCACGTGATGCCGGATGCCTTCCGGATTCATGCGGTTGCAAACGACGGCACCGAACTGGTTTATGATATGAACCCCATTCCCGACGAGCTTAAAATGGGAATCGACCCGGCACTCGATAGTGCGGATAGTGAAGTGCCTTCTTTTGATCAGGTGGATGTAGGAGGCCTGCAAAACGAACTGGTTGCAGATGAAAATGTAGACTGGATGATCGATTTTGATGCTGCCATCGCAAAAGGTATGGGCGCAAAAATCAACATAACAGAGGCACAATACGCACAGGGTTTTAAGAGGATTCTCGTTGTCGGGGTAAAATCTACATTATCGGCGGCTGATTCGAAGAATCGCCTGGAACAACTGCTGATCAACCATCATTACACCGACGGTTTGAGCATCCTGAAACAGGGAACCAATACGAACAATACCGAAGACGATTATTCGGGCTTTCAGTCCGTGGAATTTGGAAACAAAACCACCTATAAAACAGAACGTCTGGATCCGCTGTTCCAGCCTGTGGCTGTCAACAGAAACAAAACGGACGGACAAATCTTATGTGAAGCATTAGGAATTGAATACGATACGTTTTACCATATTTTCAGAAGCGACGGCACGGACATTAAAGATGTGATCAATTACAACAGATCGAATTTTGAAACCTCTTTAGGTTATGTTTTTAGCGACCTCTGGCGTCCTTTTGGTCCGCGGAACATTGTACAAACCATATTGAGGCATTTTAACGAGAACTATATGAGAAGCCGCGGTGCGTTGCCTTCGATCCGGAGCGGCAACCAACCCTACGGAATATTGCCTACCAGTGTTTTTTCAAGACTGGCTTGGGATACTCAGGATGTTGACAGGGCACTTTTTCTTAATATCCATCAATATGCGGGAGCATTGGATAATCAGTGGACAAACGTCCTTGCAGCACAAGTACCTGCATCGGGTTCGGGACAGCAATTAGCCGATGTGCTTTCCAAGCATGCGGTATCTACGGAGTATGTCCAGCGCATCGGTGTGGGAGCCGGGTACATCTGGAACAATATCGAGTACGCGGCATTGGCATATCCCGACCATGAGAACTGGCAGTTCCAGCAAATTAACCGTATGGAGGATGTCCGTGGTCAATTAGGGCTTCCTCTGGAACTTTCGGACAAAGCCTTGCAGATCAATTATCTTAACAAGCAATCCAATCTGAAGGTAACCCCCGCGTTCCCGGGAGCAAATCCGGATCAGCCGCTGCCGGCGATCAGTACGGTCGGAAACCTTTTAAATATGCTGGCAGTAGCAAGCTTTGACGAACTGCGTGATGAAAATTTTGAAAATTACGGAGTACCTGAAGACCTCGTGTTAAACGAATTCAATTCAAGTATGCTGTACCGTAATGCACGGCAGTCCATTATGCTGGAATTTTTCGAAGCGGCGTGCGATATTTTGGGGATTCCCGAAGAAGAGCGCGGAGAAAACGAATTCGTAAACGTTGTAGGGGAAATGCCGGAACAACCGGAAGAAGGCGAAATGGGACCGCTTACAGCCGGATCGAGCCGCCTGCAAATAATGAATACGCCTTATGGGGGAGTTCCGATCAGCCAGGTGCTCAGTACGGCAGGTCCGGATACGTTCCCGCAGGCTCAAAACCTGTTTGATGCCAAGGAGGCACTTGTTGATCTTGCCAATGTAAAGGTCGAAGATCTGGAATTACTCGTTCGCGAATCCATTGATGGGGTGTATCGTGTGGATGTATGGCGGTTGTCTTTGGTTAACGAACGGCTGAACCGTTTGCGGAACCTGAGCAGCGGTATCGCCAACCGTACAAAAGGCATCCATCTGGGCGCTTACGGCTGGGTAGAAGACGTAACACCCAGAACCGGGCTTACACCGGCAGATCCGCCCGGAACGGGCGACCAGTTTCCCGAACAGATATGGAAAGACACTAAAAATAAAGGATACATCCACGCTCCCTCGATGAATCAGGCAGCGACAGGAGCGGTCATGCTCAGCGGTTACGCACAGCGTGCCAAAGAGGAAACCGAAGACCCGTTGTCGGTAAACCTTTCTTCGGAACGGGTACGTGCCGCACTGGATCTGATGGAAGGCGTGCGCAACGGTCAGAATTTCGGGGTGCTGTTAGGCTATGAGTTTGAACGGAGGTTCAGGGAGTTAATTGATAATTTTACTGTAAATGTTCCTCTTTATAGATTAAGGAATGCCTATCCACTGGATCAGTTTGTGGTGGATGTGGCACCTGATCCGGACACCGTCGAAAAGATTACATCAAGAAATGTGGTTAACGGTAATAAGCTCATCGAACTGGTGCAAGAAGGAAAAATTAATGAAATTGTAGCGAGTGCCGGCGCAATGACTCTCGAAGTGGAAGCAGCTTTATTACAAGCTGTTGATTGGATCGAAAACCTTGCAGATGCTGTTGCTGATATTGGCACGACCGAGGGGATCTTCCAGATCGTACAGGGCAATACCATCAAAGGCGGTGCAACCGTGAACGCCTTGTCCAAAGGTCGGTTTATGAATGAACCGGATGTGGTACCTTCCATCAAACAGGGCATTGAGATCCCGCAGCGTTTTATGATGCACTTTGACACCTCCGATCCGGGAGCACTTCCCAACCGATGGGACAGTATTACCGGTCCCGCTTACAGGGTGCAGGCAGAACCGTACATCAACAAATGGGTTTGTTCCTTACTGCCCGATCCGGCAACGATCTTTTGTGGAGTGAGTATCAAGGATACCGAAACACAGCACTGGGTATCAGTGGCACAGATAAACCTCCATGCCTTAGATCTGATGTATTTAATGGGTGAAGACCTTCAGGACGGGGATGACGTGTTGTCCCTTATCATTAAACAGTCCGTCAGACAAACCTATGGTTATGACCGGACGGTGGATTTAGCCGTGGATTATTACGAAAACGGGGACGAAGAAACCTTCTCATTAGCCGAAATACACCCAGTTCTGCTCTATGCGGAAAAACTGCTGAACAGTGCGCGCCACCTGAACACCCATGATTATATGCTATCTGCGGACATTGAAGGGACACTCAAAATGTACGACCTCGATGATCTGAGCATTCGTTATAATACGGCAAGAACGGCATTGACCACGGCACGCAATACCTTACAGACAGCGGTGAACGCTGCAACGTTTAATAAAAATACGATCGTAAATGCCCTGTACGCCCTGAGCTTTTTCGGCATCGAGCAAACCGTTTATGAATATGTGGCGGACAGTACGCCGGAGGAGGAAGACTACCTGATCGGGCAGGCAAACAGGGTGCTGCAAATCGTGGAAGGTAAACTGGAAAGTTCCATTTTATCGGAACCAATGCCTGACAGCGATCATGATCCAACCCCTTATGTAACCGAAGTGCTTGAAGCGTTCAAGCAATTACTTGATCCGAACTATGTCGTATTGCCTTTGTTCGAGCTGCGGCCGGAGGAACAAGGCGAACTGGCAGAAATGATCAATGGTGATTCCACCCTTACCGACGACCACGCGGACAATCCGCTGTTCACGGAAGAATGGATGAGCTCCATCGCAAAAGTGAAAAAGAATGCGGAACATTACGAGCTTTTATCCATCCTTGCCAATTCCGTGGATCCGTCCAACAGTACGCGGCGTTCCATTGTTCCGCTGCAACTTCCGTATGAAGGCGACGGTCTGGAACGCTGGCTCGGTACATCGGTGCTGAATCAGGAAAGCCTCAGGGAGGGGCGCATTGTTATGGGTGCGTCTTTACCACAGGAACACTCAATCGAAGGACATCAGGCAGGAATTATGGTCGAGGAATGGATAGACGTGATCCCGCTCAAAGAGCAGACCACGGGCATCAGCTTCCATTACGACCAGCCCAATGCCAAAGCCCCGCAGTGCCTTATCCTGGGACTGACACCTCAGATTACCGGCAACTGGCAATGGGAGGACATCGTCGATATGATGGTACAAACCTTTGACCTTGCAAAGAAACGTGGGCTGGGCTACGAAGCAGTTGCCGAAACCCCTGTCGGACAGTTGCCGGGAGTAACCATACCCGTGGCTCCGGGAGGAAACACTATTGGTTTTTCAAAACATCAGATATTAAATCCAAACATCTAATGCTATGCCGTTTATAGATATAAATAATCCGGAACTGATTGCTTATGTGCGTGTAGAACCGCTTACTACTGCCAAAACCTTAAAAGAAACGGTTAAGGGACAGGTACACGATGCCCTGTGGATGCTGACCCAGCAATACCGGGTCGGCGAGTTCAAGGGAGAAGATGCCGGATCGCCCATGAAAGCACGGGTGCAGACCCAATCGACAAAAATAAACCGTTTTAAAAGCCGTTACGGTGCGGTGGAGGAATACGACGAGCAGGTTCCTTTGGAAGCAAAAGTTGAACGCCTTCCCTTAAGGGAAGATTTAGGTATGCGTATCGAGCTTGGAAACATCTGGGTAAGGCTTGCGGCTAAAATATATGCCGACGAGATAAAGGAAATTGTCAACCTTTTTCTGGAAACCTTTTACATAGATCCTTTGGAGAACGACCCTGCACAAAACAGCAACAAAGCAGCAGTACGCATCCGGAATCTCGTAACCAAACGATCCATAGATGGTGTGAAGCTGTACCACTATTTTAAGGACGGGGGTACCCCGGGAGATTTCGCCCCCGATTATCCCGAATTGCATGAGCAGATGGAACCTTTTATGCAATGGGTAACAAATACGTATTATACCCCTGAAAGCGAAGAGGAAAACTCATGGTCGGAAAGCGAACTTGAATACCAGTGTACGGTATCCGCGCCTCTTACCGCTGCTGCCGGAAGCAACCAGAATGTTTTGATTGCCGACCGCTACAAACGGGGCGACCTTGACTGGTATTCTTTTGACCTTGACCCGAATGTTGCCGCTAAGCTTGAGGAAACGGGCTTTACGATAGACAACGCCCGGGCGGTGCTACCGCCGCAGACTTTTTCATACATCCCGTCCAATATTGAGTTTAAAGGGATGCCTACAGGAAAATGGTGGGAGTTTGAAGACCGTAATACCGACATCTCAAAAATGTTGACCCAAAAGTCCGACATATCCAAAATGGTTATTATGGAATTTGGTCTTATCTATTCCAACGACTGGTTCATTATTCCGCATCCTGTACCCGACAGTACCATTACCGATGTAAGCGGTCTGGTGGTAACGGATGTTTTCGGAAAGAATTTTCTGATCGACCGCTCAGGAACCAACAATGAGCAAGAGTGGTACCGCTGGGATCTGTACAACATCAGTAAACGAAATTCGTATATCAGGGAGTCTTTCGGCAGGCTGCTTTCTGTTCCAAGGATCAAGAACCGGATGGAAAGCGAACCCTTTGAAAAAGTAATGTTTTTAAGGGACGAAATGGCGAATATGATCTGGGGCGTGGAAGAGGTTGTACCGAATGAACTCTTCGGGGGCATGGACGGGAAGAACGCTTATCTGGAATTGCTGGATTATCTTGATAAAACCTTGCCGCCGCCGCCCGATCCGCCGGGATATATTGCCAACAGTGCCCTGCACCGCTTTAGGATTTCTAATTCCGTTCCCGAGAACTGGATTCCGTTTATAGCGACAAAACAAGAAACTGATGATCACGGTGGCAGGGATGTTCTGGTGCAACGGGCAGCGATGCTCCGCTATATCGATGACAACTATACCAATGAGGTCATCCGTCCAAGAACGGATATACTCTCGATGGGTATTGCCGAAAACCAGCCGTACTTTATCAATGAAGAGATCGTCGGTCGATCCGGTTTTGTAATAAGTTCCAATTTTCAACGGGCACGCTGGTACGATGGAAAAGTATTTACCTGGCTGGGCAGAACCGTCAAAGGAGGTCGTGGAGAAGGCAACAGCGGGTTGAAGTTTGATATTCTTGCCGATAAAGAATCAGACCTGTAAGAAGAATCAACATTTTTTTTATATAGTTACTGTTGAAATTTAGTTGTTAAGGACAAAAAGAGATGCAACATCTCTTTTTGTTTTTTAGTACGAACCGATTATAACCAACATTTTAACACTATCATTTTTTATAACGGCAATTACTGTTAAACCTTGCCTGTACTATGAATATGGCATAGTTTTTTCTTTAACTATGCAAAACCAATTGTTTTCTAACCATTTTAAATCTTTAAATTATGAACAGATATTTACTATTTTTTATGTTGGTTCCCTTTTTGGGAATATGCCAAACCCAGATAGGACAGAAAATTGAAGGAGATACAGGCACCGACGCTTTTGGACAAAGTGTTGCTATATCTGCTGATGGAACTATTGTAGCAGTTGGAGCAGATCAGTACAACTCTAATATGGGGCATGTACGGGTTTATGAAGAGGTGTCAGGTACCTGGACACAGATTGGTAATGACATCGAAGGAGATGCCTCAGGAGATTGGAATGGTCGCAGTATTGCCTTATCAGCCGATGGAAGCATCGTCGCGATCGGAGCCCCTTTTAATGATGACGGTGCTACCGACTCGGGTCATGTACGTATTTTCGAGAATGTATCAGGGGTTTGGATACAAATCGGTAATGCTATTGAAGGGGAGGCGCAATGGGACGAAAGTGGAACCAGTGTTGCCTTGTCTTCGGACGGAACAATTGTTGCCATAGGTGCTCCCCGTCATAGCGGGAACGGCAATGAATCCGGACAGGTGCGTGTTTTTGAAAATGTGCAGGGTACGTGGACACAAATCGGGAATGATATCTATGGGTTGCTACCGGGGCATGGATTGGGTATCAGTTGCTCGCTTTCTTCAGACGGAAGTATCTTAGCAGTCGGGGCTGTTTCACGTAACACTGCCGCCACTGCTGCCAGTTATTCTATCATTTATGAAAATGTCTTAGGTACCTGGACACAGATAGGACAGGTTATTAATGCTGTTTCCCCCTTAGATCTGAGTGGTCGCAGTGTTTCTCTTTCTTCGGATGGAAACATTGTGGCGATTGGAGAATCAGGTTATACTACAGGTGGCAATAGCCGGATCGGAAATGTTCGGGTTTTGGAAAATATATCGGGCACCTGGACACAGATAGGTTCGCGTATCATTGGTGAAGCAGAAAATGATAGTAGTGGTATCAGTATTTCACTCTCTTCCAACGGAAGCGTTGTTGCCATAGGTGCCGCAGGAAATGATGATGCTGGAAACTTTTCTGGTCATGTACGCGTGTATCAAAATACGTCAAACACATGGTCGCAGGTAGGAAGTGATATTGATGGTGAAGAAGCATTCGACTTTTTCGGAGAGAACGTGTCACTATCCGGTAGCGGAAGTACATTAATAGTTGGTGCGAAAACCCCAACGACTTCAGCGACAAAAAATGGTTATGCTAAGGTTTATGATCTATCCGGTGTATTGTCTTCAGATAAGTTTACCCAAGCGAATTTCACTATATATCCCAACCCGGCAACGGATGTGCTGAATATTTCATTGGAAAATGATGCGCTCTTAGAAAACGTTACCATCTACAACAACACAGGTCAGAAAATAAAAACCATTAAGCAAAATACTGTTGATGTCAGTACCCTTGCTAAAGGATTGTACTTTGTAGAAGTTATCACTAATCACGGTAAAGCAAGTAAAAAAGTTATTGTGGAATAACTGCTGTCAGCAATTACCAATTATTTATAAACCTTAAATCTTAATTATCTATGATTAAAAATTTCTTACTCATAACTGCACTGGCATTGATGCCGGTCTGCTTGTCCGCTCAGGAAAGCGATACAGAATACGAACTCAGAGCCAACGAAAAAGAAGGCTGGATCATCGATAAAAAAGGCAATAAGATCGAGGGTATCGTTCGTCTGATGGGCGATGAGAATTCTCCGTGGGTCAACCAGCAAAAAGTACGGTTTATTGCTAAATCAGATATAAATCCGGACAAAAAGCGGCAAAAGCTTAAAGTACTTGATGCGGATGACTTACAGGGATACGCTGCGTATGATGGGGAGGTACTGCGTGAATTTGAATTGATCAAATACACGAATGTGCGGGAATCATCCAGAAGCGGCAGCGGATTGGGAGGAGATCTTAAAGCTATTAAAAACTTAACCAACAATAACCATATAGCGGAAACAATAATTAAAGGACCCATTACCGTGTATAGGCTATACGGCTTACCGACGGCAGTTGCCATCGGCAATAAGCAGGTTCAGGAAATGGAAGAGGACTTAAAACGTATCCGGACAAAACCAAGTATTCTGGTAAGCAAAAACGGTGGCAAAATCGAAGAACTGAATAGCAGCGATATGAAAAAGCTCACGGAAGACTGCGAATATGTGCGGACAAAAATGCTTAACGGTGAGTACGTAAGCTACAAACCGGAAAAGGAGGAAAAAAAACGAAGCAAATTTGGAGCTTTAATAAAAAGCGAAATGGAACTGGACGGAGAAAATGTCCAGAATATGGCGATGGAAATTTTGACGGATTACAATGCCAATTGTGGCGAATAGATTTAGAATAGCGATAAAAAACAGCTCTCAAACGGAGCTGTTTTTTTTATTCCTGTTGACAACATGCCTATATATTAAGCAATTGTTTACAACCTTTTCCCTTTCTTCTTTTTCTTCATCTTTTTAGCAAACTGCTCTTCTTCGTAGTCCTCGCCCTGTGAATCAGGTAACAGATTAAATAATCCTAAATCAGAACTATCCGAATGTTCCTGCGAGATAAACTCAAAAAGGTCTTTTGTTGGCTGGTTATCTATGGTATTCGTATTGGAAACAGAGCTATCTTGTATCTTTAATTCAGGTTTGTTTCCGTTGTTCCACCATTCGTTGAATAAATTTGCAGACAGGCTTCTGTCTAATTGTGAACCGTTCCAAACAGTACGATTACCATTGTCAATAAATGTAATTCCGTAAATCCGTCCGCTCTCGTTTCTGCGAATAACGGTGTGAATATTTTGCTCGGTAAGTTGCACCTTAAATTCTTTTTCGTTGTTTGAGGTATGTATCGCCAATTCAATTGTGTTTTTGAGAACGGCTCTTGTTGGATTGTTTTTCATTTGCTCTTTTGACTTTTCAAAATGTTGTTGTAATCCGTTTACTCCTGCGTGTTTTCCAAACAAGGATGCCTTAAACGGATTGCTCACTTTTTCTCCTTCATCATTTATAGCAAAATAGACCAATCCGTGTACCGCTTCGCCGTTACGTTCGCCCTTGATTTCTTCTGCCGTGATATTAAAAAACGAAAGCAAAGCGTTGTATGTTCCTAGATTTGTGTACTGGTAATATTTCGGCAAATGCCGAACCACCGAAGCGATTTGACTTTTAATATCTCCTTTCTGTTGTTCTATTTTTTTGAAAATTTCACTATTCTGCTTTTGTTTTTTTTCGGTGACTTTGTGCAAATTGTACTTCGTTTCCAAATCCCGACAGATAGCCATTGAACGTTGATGGTCGTAATCATCAGGGATTTTCTTTCCATCAATACCTACGCAGGTCGAAACAATATGAATATGTGTGCGGTCAATATCTGTATGCTTGAAAACAATATAGGGCTGATTACCGTAGCCCATACGTTCCATATATTCCTGCGCCATATCTGTAAACTGCTCGTCACTTACCTTATCCGCAGGATCTGGGTTCAGAGATATATGCCGAACGGTTTTTTCTGTTTTGATATTGGCAGACAAATAGGGTTCAAAACATTTATTGAAATATTGAGCGGAATATTTTCCGTCAATAGTGTCGGGAATTTTGTTCAACAACAAAACTGCGCCCTTTTCGGCTTCTACTTTCTGCTGATTGTACAAAATCGCACCGTACATATTGCTTCCCTTCCCGATTTTCGCAATCATTTTTCACTCTTTATTTAGATAAGTCTTTTCAAATTCTGTGGTCAAATCGACCACTTTTAGCAGAATCTCTTTCATCTCGATGGTTTCTTTTTCCAATTTACAGAGATACGCCGATGCTTTTTTCTCCGAAAAATTACTGTTTAATAACTTTACAATCTGATTGTAATTGGTGGCAATTCCTCTGAATTGCCCGAAAAATTTGGTCAATCCTACGTGGTATTCTACCGCATTCATATCAATTTTTACGGTCTTTACCGTTTTATGAAAGATGCAGGCTGTAATAAAATGAGCCGTTACTTTCATTCCCGATTGGTCGAAAAGGGCAAGGAACTTGGCATTGTCCTCTGCATTCAGGTTAAAGGAATACCGATGAACCGCAGGGTCAATCTTTGGTTTTCTTCCTGTCTTTTTAATCTGTTTTTTGTTTTTCTCTTCCATAATAAATCCATTTTAATTTTTAAACAAACGGGCGACTTCGGAGCCGTTTCCAGCCCCTGCAAGGGCAAGTGCTTTTGAGGTGCCGAAATTCATTTCGAGGACCTCAAGAGATAACTTGCTCTGAACAAGAGTTCAGAAAATCCGTTTTGCAAACGGATTGGAGTTAGCAGGGAAAACCCATCGTTTCTATTACAAATTTCGGTAAGACTATTTGAATAACAGTCATTTAGAATCACGCCAAATAAAGCCATTAAACGCCAAAGAATACCACCTTTATGTGGATTGGAATTGCTTTTATTTCCTTTGTAATTGGTTAACTGGCTGATTGGTTATAACCTTAACTATGTAGCCAATCGGCATAAATCCCGACAGCAAATCTGCGTGATTGAATGAAGACGAATTATACACTTTTCAGTTAACGAAACAGCTAATTAAGGGTATGCAGGTGCATAGGTAGATAGGTTGTTACATAGGTGCAATCGTACATACAACTGACTGCTTAGCTAGCCAAACAGCTAATTGGATATAATATTAAAATTTAGAGATATGATACACGAAGAAAACAAAAATCAGCAACCCGAAAAAGAGGATTTTTCTATTGAAAATTTCCTAACTGATGAAAAGAAACAACCTTTGATGAAACAACAAGGAATAACACATCGGGGAGACTTTGCAAAACCCGAAGTTGATGAGGAAGCTATTATGCGTGTAATGGCAGGAGAAGAACCCGAGGAAATAGCAACAGAAACGGAACATTCAAAGCCATCAGTCAACAATTCTAAAAAAGGCACCTCTAAAACCAAAAAACTGACCAAAGAGGATTACTGTGGACAGTTCTTTAAAATTCCGAACAGTACTGCAAGTAGGGGTAAATCGGTCTATGTACGGCAGGAACACCACGAAACATTTAACAGGCTTACCAATATTATGGGCATCGACAAACTGACGATTTATGCGTATTTGGACAACATTATCGAATACCACTTTCAGGAGTTCGGGGAACTCATTAAGGAAATCTATAACGATAAGCACAAGCCGTTATTTTGATAACCGTCCTTTGGTCAGGATGCGTAACTCCTTCTTAAAATTGTTTCCAAAAGAAAAAAACAGAAAAAAAAGAAAGCCATTTTAACAAGGCGGACAGGTGGAAGAACCAAAAGGAAACGGAATAAATCCCGAAGGGTGGCAGGGCAATCACACAACAACTGGGCGAAGCCACCATATTTGCCCTGCCATTATGCCGTAAGCTTTTGGTTGGGTGGTGCGGTGGGTGTCCGCCTTACATTTGCTACCTTTTTGTTCATTTTTTTAATCAATTCTAATCAAAGAAAGGATACAAAAAACACGTAAAGGTTAAGGACAGTATGTTTTTGGTATGCTTTCCTTTATCCGTACAAAACTCTTTAAATGTGAAGAAGCTTTGCGAGGAAAATTTAAAGTGTTTTAAGGATTGCTTTCCATTTATATTGTGCCAACAGAAGCCAAATACTGCCACCAAATGCCAAATTAAAATAATATATTCTCTTGTGTTCTAAATTAGGGGAAATTTTGAACCTATGGCACAAAAAACAATTACCGAAAAAGAGCGTAAAGAAAACGAGCTATCCGAGAAGAAAAAGAACACTCCTTTTATGCAGGTCGATAAGCATAGCGACCCAATTTCCAATTTCATTACCAACTTTAAACGTCAATTCAAAGATACAAAGGGCTTAGGTCTGGGCAAGCTGTTCGGGGGCAAGCGTGTTGAACAACAAAAACAGACTACCGAACCTGAAAGCATAATAGGTGCAACAAAAACGGTTTTACTTTCGGATTTCAAAAACGATGAAAAAAGTCAGATTGTGCAGAAAAACAAAAAGCCTGCCTTGAAGGCAGACAACGCAATCAAACCACGACAAGCTTTCCAGAAAAATAATAAGCCAAAGTTGGGATTGTAGCCGAGTATTTGACATCTGAACGCCAAACGCTACCTCTGACAGCAACATTGGAATAACCTATGTAAATAGCTTTTATTTTCGAGGTTTAAATGATGCAGATATGGAAATAACAGTTTTAGACATTCAGATTTTAAAAGCATTGCATAGGGAAGTAAAGGAAGTTTCCAATCTAATTGCGGAAATGACCGCACCCTACAAAGCATTGCAACAGGCAACAAAATGGCTCGACCAACAGGAAGCCTGTCAACTACTGAACATTAGCAAAAGAACTTTGCAGACGTACAGGGCAAAGGGCATTCTTGGGGCAACGCAAATCAATCGGAAAACATATTTCAGATTATCCGAAGTGGAATTATTTATGCAGAGAGAGCGACCGTTAAAAAAGCAAAAGAAATGAAACAGATTGGAAATTCAAACGAAGATATGCTTGCTTTGCTCGAAGCTGTGGTAGGCATCAAAAATGAACTGCTGTATATCAGGGAATATTTTCATCCATTACTAAAAGGGGAAATCTACTTGTCAGGCGAACAGGTTTGCGAGATGTTGCATATCAGCAAACGGACGTTGCAACAGTACCGAGATGACGGACTGATACCCTTTATCAAGCTCGAACGGAAAATCCTTTTCCGTGAAAGCGATATTGTGAAAGTATTGGAAGATAACTACCAGAGTTAGCTGATTGTGTGAAACTGTAACCGTATCGTCAATTAAAGAAACAGCCCACTGCTTAAAGCGTGGGCTGTGGTGTATTTATTGATATTCTTCATCTGTCCAAAAAAATCCCAATAAACTAATTTCTTCTATTGCCATTGTTACATCGCTGTCTAAATATTTTGAAGTCATTGACGTTAAGTAATTTTCGCCCGTTTTCGTGCAGGTTATTTTTTTTAGTAAACCTATGTGAGAAGGGAATATTACTTTTTCTTCAAACAGTTTATTTAGTTCGTTGTCGTCATTGATGCTGACTTCATAGCAAACATTATCTTCGTCTTCTGGAAACGAAATATATTCGTTGTTTATGGCTTTTCGTTTGATGTAAAATATTCCGTCATCTTTTAGTAAATGGCTAAAATCTCTTTCAGAATAATTATAATTGTCGTAAATCCATTTACGTTGATTAGATAGCCAAACTTTGAAAGTTTCATATTCAACTGGAATTTTATCAATTGAATTTAGCCATTTGACAATTTCTGAAGATTTGCCAAAAACGGATAATCTTACTTCAAAATCTTTCATTTCCCAACCAAATGTAAAAGCAATTGTCTTGTTCAATTTGTTATTTTGAATTTGAAAAATTGTTTTAAAGGCCGTTAGAGTACTTTCTATTAGTTTATCTGTTTTATTTGAGCCGTGAATGATAATAGGATAATTAGTTGTAAAGTCATATGGCTTTACAAAGTTAATATCATTTGGATATTCAATTTGCCCTCCATTTAGTTTCAAATATTTTTCAATTTCTATGATGTCATATTCAATGACATTTATCTTCTCTCCGTTTTGAAATTTAATGATGTCTGGATTAATTATTTTTCTTTCAAACTGTTCGTAAGACTGGCTTTTTTTATGATAAGACACAAATAGCCTAATACCGTCATCAGTATTAATTTTATACGGTAAATAATTTGTTTGAGAATTTTTATTTTGAGTTTCGTTTCTTACGTTTTCGTATTCTTCTTTGACACCAAAATATTCAAACAACAAAGGATTGCCTTTGTAATACAAAATACAAAGTTTTTTCCAATCAGAAAGTTCTAATTTTCCGTCAATTCTAAAGAGTTTTGTGTATATTGTATTCTTACCCGCTTTGTTGATATTTACGTCCCATCTTTGTATAATTTGTTCATCTGAATAAAGACGAATTGCTCCGTCAAAATGGATAAATTCAGTTTTATTGATGTCGTAAATTGAATGTATGTATCTGCAACCATAAGAACTTTTATCTATACCTAATGATGGTTGTTCTCGGATTTCTTCTATTTCCAAAGTTTTTTCGTTTTCATCTGTTTTCCACCAAAACTCTGTTCCTGATACACTACTAAAAAATTTTTGTTCCTCATTACTTTCGTATTTTGTTACTTCGTTTGGAATGCTTGAAATGTCATTATTGAATTTTGGTCCCCACCAATAATCAAATTCCAAAACTCCTCTATAAGTTTCAGAAAGACCTATAAGATTTTTGTCAATAGCAATTCTCAATGTGATGTCATTGTTAGAGTTTAATCTAATAAACTCGTCTATGAAATATGTGTTGTAATTATTTAATAAGGATAAATTTCTGTTGAAGTATTGGTGACAGAAAATGCAAAATTCACCATTTTTAGATTTGAATATTCCTGAACCCGCATAACTAAATTTGTTCAAGATGTCTTTTAGATAAATAAGCTCGTCTTTATCTTTATTCTCAAATAATGTTGGAAATACTTTTTCAACTATGTTTGGTAAGTGGTATGCTACGCAACCTTTTTCAATGAAACGCCCCTCTACGTTGTAATTTTCGTTGAGTAACTCTATAAACTTGTCTTTATAGTCTTTGGTTCTTTCGTAATGAGTTCGTTGCCAAAAGTCTTGAATTTTTGGATATATTAATTTGCTGTCTTCATTAGTTTCGCAGACAAAGAAATTTCCAACAGTCTTACTAATTTTTGGTTCTATCAAAATTCCATAAGGAAAAATCCAACCCAATGGTCTGTGAATGTCGTGGTCAATAAGTGAAGGTAAGCCTTCTACTGCATTTTTAGCAATGCTATCTTCCAATGCTTCAAACGCAATTATAACTCCGTCTCTATTTAGTTGGTCAGAACTTAATATTCCTAAATATTTCTCCATTGGCTATTTTCTATTTTTGTCTAAATATTACCTGCTACAATAATATCATCATCTTTTCCACTTAAGCAAAAACCTACTCTTGGACAATTACACGCCTTAAAAATACGCGCAAATGTTATACTTGAGTCTAATGATTCTTGATTTGTCCACTCTTGCAGTATTGTGTCAATTGTCTGAAAAAAAATATTGTCGCCTATTCTTTTTAAATGTTCAATATGTTGTTTTGTGGTTTCGCTTTTGTCGTGAGGACTTTTTAAGACAATATATGGCAGTAAAAGAGCCGAAGAGCCACTTATTGTTCCACTCGTATTAAAAATACCTTCCAACAATTTGATATCTCTTTTTGCCAATTTATCAACTTCGGAAGTGTCATTTTCGTTTAGAAATTCTTCCTCATTAAATCCCATATCATTAAATTCCTGATAAAATTTATGATGACAAAGTTGATTGAACAGAAACGGCATAATGTTCGTTACATTTTCGTTGTCTTTGATTAAAGGCGGTTTAAGTCCATTTAATTCATATTTTATGTGCAGTAGTTCGTGTGCAAAACAAGCGTCAGGATAGTTTGACTTATTGTAAGTAATGATGGCTTCGCCATTTTCTATTTTGGCAGACCAACCAATTTTAAAGTCTTTGACAAGTTTAATTGTGATTTTATCTTTGAGTTCGTTGTATAAGTTTTCATTATACTCCGAAACAATGTCTTCTATTTCGTATTTGAGTGGTTTTTTTCTTGGCATATGTTTTGTTAAAGTCGTTGCTTGTTTATAACTTACTGAAAGCTATTCGTTTTAATTGTTTAATTAACAGCTAAAATACAAAAAAAGCCAATGCAAAAACTGCATTGACTTTCTTTAATCGCTTTATTGGTTTTAAAGTTGCGAAACAAAAGACCGTTCCAAACCCTTAAATTTATGCGATACCTTTTGCATATCCTTTCCAACTTTCTCATTGAGTATTTTTGCATAAATCTGAGTGGTGGCAATATTTTTATGCCCTAACATTTTACTTAAGCTTTCCAACGGAACACCCTCGCTCAAAAACAAAGTGGCAAACGTATGGCGTGCCAAATGAAAGGTTACTTTCTTTTCTTTTAGGCAGTCGATTTGTTGGGATATTCGCTTTAGGCTGTCATTACAAACCGTATTTGATGGTACAGGAAATACTTTTCCGTCCTTTGAAAATCCTGTATATTTCTCGATAATGACTTTGGCAATATCCAACAGCATTACATTGGACGATGTTGCTGTTTTTTTTCTGCGTACAATAATCCATTGGTTACCGTCAAAGAATTCCTGAATATTGCTATTTTTCAGTCCTTTCATATCCGAATAGGAAAGTCCTGTAAAGCAACTGAAAACAAACAGGTCTTTAACCAATTCGTCCTTCTTTTTTTTACAGTTAAATGTTACAAGCTGTTCCAACTCGTTCCGCAACAGATAACCTCTGTCTTTGTCCTTTTTGGTATTCTTGTACTCGCTAAACGGATTAAAAGCAAGGTGTTTTCTGCTCATTGCCAATCGACAAAGCGTTGTAAATCCAATCATATACAGCCAAATGGTGTTATGCTCCAAACTTTGGTCGTCACGCAGGTAGTAATCAAAGTCCTGTACAAAATCAGAGGTAAGGGTGTTGAACGATAAGTCAGAGTAACCGTATTTTGTCAGTGCAAAATTTTGTAGGTGCTTTAAGAGTATTTTGTATTTGTTTAGTGTGCCATTTACCCGAAGTCCACTATTGACCTTTTTTTCATAGTCGGATAGGAATTGTTCGTAGAATTTGAAGAAGGTAAGCTCTCCGCTTTCCATACCGAGAAAGGTGTTTTTAAGTTTCGCACTGCTTACAGTTCCCTCGTTCTTTAGAATTTTGGAATAGCATTCCTCAATACCCAAACGGATTTTGTCAAGTTTACTGTTTACGTTTTGGGCTTCCCTGCTTTTCCCTAAAACCCTACCGTACTTCAAATCCCAATTCGATGCGGAAATATCTAACTTGGTACTAAATGCAGACTGTTTACCGTTTACGGTAATCCTGCACATAACTGTAACCTTTCCGTTTTTCTTCGGGGCATTCTTTTTAAGGTAAAACAATACCTTAAACGTTGATTTTTTTGTCGTTTCCATACTCACAATTCTTAATGATAAAATTAAACTTATGTCAGCTAAGGAACAATATGAAAAATCATGCAGAAAGCTGAAATACAGTATTTTAAATGCGTTATATCTATTTTGAAAAGTAACGTTTTAGTAACCCTACTTTTGATAAACCTCGCTTTTTACTGCTTTTTCCCGCACTACCAAAAAAACATAAAACGGCTGTAAAGTCTTTATTTACAACCATTTTTCCTGTTATTAATCTTTGATGTATTTCCACTGAAACTTTATTTTAAAGTTACTTATAAATGTTAAAACATCCAACCTTACGTTATGATTAATTAAAAAAGAAAGACTAAACGATAAATGGTTGTGATATAAACAAGATTAAACACTCCTTGGGTCTGGTTTTATG
>Ga0209075_1001236_pt1 | contig 24347 bp, 22 predicted proteins | sample Stecom2011_FD_187523 | JGI IMG/M metagenome (GOLD analysis project Ga0209075, IMG submission 187523) | Agricultural soil microbial communities from Utah to study Nitrogen management - Steer compost 2011 (SPAdes) (version 2) | ecosystem: Environmental > Terrestrial > Soil > Agricultural land...
CGAACATTATTTGCGAAGTTGAAAAAACGGCTTTTAAGTTACAGGAACGTGCTTTAAGTATTTTTAAAATTATGGGAATGAATATGCGTTATATGAATCCAGAAGCGCACGATAAACACATTGCTTATGTGTCTCATTTATCGCATATTAGTTCGTTTATGTTGGGGAAAACAGTTATGGAAAAAGAAAAGAACGAACGAGATATTTTCGATTTGGCAGGAAGCGGATTTGCTTCAACCGTCCGATTGGCAAAAAGCTCGCCACAGATGTGGACACCCATTTTTAAACAAAATAAAGCAAATGTTATCGATACTTTAAACGAGTATATAAATAATTTATCTCAATTTAAAGACGCAATGGAATTAGACGATTATGAATATATTTTTAACGATATGGAAAACACCAATCGTATCAAACAGATTTTAAACGGAATACAATAAATAAAAACTCGAATTTCAAAAACTATATTCCAAAATAGTATTAATTTTAATATGAAATTGGAATTTAGCCTGTCCTTTGACAGACAAGAAACTTGATTTTTACCTGGCTTTCAGCAAGACAGGAAATTTAAAAATATTATGAAAAACAAAAAAGAACTAAGAAACTGGTTAAATGCTTTTAATTTAAAGCATCCTTTAGTGATAGCTGGACCTTGCAGTGCCGAAACTGAAGAACAAGTTTTAACTATTGCCCATCAATTAAAAAATAGCGACACGACTGTTATGCGCGCCGGAATTTGGAAACCACGAACCCGACCAGGAAATTTTGAAGGTGTGGGTGCTTTAGGTTTAAAGTGGTTGCAAAAGGCCAAAGAGGAAACCGGGTTGTTAATTGCTACCGAAGTAGCCAATGCCAACCATGTGGATTTAGCTTTGGAACATGATGTGGATGTGCTTTGGATTGGTGCAAGAACTACGGTAAGCCCGTTTATAGTTCAGGAAATTGCCGAAGCTTTAAAAGGAACCGATAAAATTGTCTTGGTTAAAAATCCGGTAAATCCAGATTTATCACTTTGGTTAGGAGCGGTGGAAAGATTTCATACTTCTGGAATCGATAAATTAGGGGTTATCCATCGTGGATTTTCAACTTATGAAAAAACCAGATATAGAAACAATCCAGAATGGCAAATTCCAATCGATTTACAAAATCGATTTCCCGATTTACCGCTTATTTTAGATCCTTCGCACATTGCCGGTCGAAGGGATATTATTTTCGATTTATGCCAAACTGCTCTCGATTTAAACTACGATGGTTTGATGGTAGAAACCCATAATAATCCGGATAAAGCTTGGAGCGATGCTTCGCAGCAAATTACCCCAGAGACCCTTATTCAGTACACAAAAGACTTGCGTATTAGAAAAGAGGTTGGCGAAGCTGCCGAATTTAAAAATAAAATAAACACCCTGCGTACACAAATAGATGTTATAGATCATCAGTTAATAGATATGCTTGGGAAACGAATGAAAATTGCAGATGATATAGGCGCTCTAAAAAAATCGCATAATGTGGCTGTCCTGCAAACTAAACGATGGAACGAGATTCTGGGTAAAATGATTCTGCAAGGAGAAGAAAGAAATTTAAGCGAAGAGTTTATTTTACGCATGTTTAAGGCCATTCATCAGGAATCGATCAATCATCAAGAAAAGATTATTAAAGAGTAATTCATATGGATCTGTCAGCCTTTAATCCTGAAGTTTCATTACTGGCAGATCTAAATGAAAAGTCTTTTTTAAGGGATTAATTTTTCCTTATTAATTAATATTGCATCTTTGTAATAATGACAGGAATAGTATATAAATCCACAGGAAGTTGGTACACTGTAAAAACAGATTTCGGTACCATTTATCCATGTCGGATAAAAGGAAAATTTAGAATAAAGGGCATTAAAAGCACCAATCCCATTGCCGTTGGAGATCGGGTGGATTTCGATTTGGACGAAGACAACAACGAAAATCCAATAGGAATGATTACCCATATTCACGATCGGAAAAACTACATCGTTAGAAAATCGGTTAATTTATCAAAGCAAACACATATTATTGCATCCAATATCGATCAGGTTTTTTTGCTGATTACTATTGATAATCCTCCGACTTTCACAACGTTTATCGACCGGTTTTTAGTAACTGCCGAAGCGTATTCCATAAAAACGGTTTTACTTTTTAATAAAATTGACACCTATAGTGAAGAAACGCTGGACGAAGTGAGGTTTCTAGCTCATGTTTATCGAAAAATAGGGTATGAATGTATTGGGATTTCAGCAACCACAGGAAAAAACATTGACAAAGTAAAAGCTTTGATGCAGGATAAAGTAAGCATGTTTACTGGACATTCTGGAGTAGGAAAATCGACTTTAGTCAATGCTATTGAACCTGAATTGAATTTAAAAACCAAGGAAATATCCATGCAGCACAGTCAAGGTCAACATACCACCACATTTGCTGAAATGTTCGACTTGAGCTTTGGTGCAAAAATTATAGATACTCCAGGAATTAAAGGTTTTGGTGTGGTTGATATGGATAAAGCTGAAGTAGGCGATTATTTTCCAGAATTTTTTAAACTAAAACAAGATTGTAGGTTCAATAACTGCATTCATGTGGACGAACCCAATTGTGCCGTAAAAGAAGCTTTGGATAAAGACGAAATAGCTTTTTCAAGATATAGAAGTTATCTCCAAATTCTTGAAGGAGAAGATGAACATTATAGAACAGATAACTGGGATCAGGAACCAGAATAAATAGAGTTCCTTCTTTCGTTGGAAGCCATACAAACCGAGCATCATAAATAATTATATGCCAATTACATCTGTCCTCTAAAACATCAATAAAAACCAGATGAAAGCAGTTATTCAAAGAGTTTCAAAAGCACATGTAACCATTAATGGAAAGCAAGTGGCATCCATCTCTCATGGCCTACTTATTTTATTGGGAATTATAGACGAAGATAGTTATGAAGACATTTCATGGTTATCCAATAAAATAGCCAACCTGCGGATTTTTAATGATGAAAATGGCGTGATGAACCAATCCTTAATAGATCAAAATGGAGAGGCTATTGTTGTCAGTCAGTTTACACTTCATGCAAACACAAAAAAGGGAAACAGACCTAGTTATATTAAAGCAGCCAAACCTGATGTTGCCATTCCATTATACGAAGCTTTTGTAAAAGATTTAGAAACGGTTCTAGGAAAACCGGTACAAACGGGAGAATTTGGTGCAGACATGAAAGTAGAACTTTTAAACGATGGGCCTGTAACCATCATAATTGATACTAAAAACAAGGAATAGGTGAATTAATTATGTTTAAAGCTTTGTTTCGATTTAAATAATTTTATTTTTGAGATAAAGAAGCGAAAATACCTACATGCAAAAACTACTACTTTTACTACTTTCCTCCCTATTTTATTTCCAGATATCAGCTCAGGATGATAATTTACTCTTTGTAAAATCCATTCCAATAGAACTTAGGATAAAAGCGAATGCCGTTGTACGGCTTAATAAAGTTCACATAGATATTGTTAGCTACAACAAATTTATATATACCAATAAAAGAATTGTAACAGTCCTTAATAAGGAAGGTGATTATAAAGTTAATACCTATCAACATTATGGTCAGAATGTAAAAATACAAGGTATGGAAGCTCGTGTATATAATTCTGATGGAAAGGAAATCAAGAAATTCAGGAAAAACGATTTCAAAGATGTTAGTGCTGTTCCTGGTGGGACTTTATACTCGGATAGTCGGGTAAAATACCTAGACTACACTGCCATAAGTTATCCATATACCATTGTTTTTGAAACTGAAGTTGTGTACAATTCTACTGCTTTTATGCCAAGTTGGTTTCCTATTGAAGGGTTTTATATAAGTACAGAAAATTCAGAATATAAAATCACGAATACATCTGGAGTTCTTGTAAAACTAAAAACATCAAATTTTGAAAATTATAACATTCATAAAATAAGTGACTTTAACTATCGAGCAGAAAGTATACCAGCCGTAGAGTGGGAAGCTTTTAGCCCAGAGTTTAAAACTTTTATGCCAATTTTAAAAACCGCTTTGACCGAGTTTGAGATGGAAGGTGTAAAAGGCATCAATACCAATTGGGAAGACTTTGGTTTGTGGATGAATAACAGCCTAATAAACGGAACACAAGAATTGCCCGAATCTGTTAAAAACACCATCAAACAACTTACCGAAAATGCCGATTCTAACATGGAAAAAGCCAAGATTGTGTACCAATATATGCAAAATAAAACCCGTTATATAAGTGTGCAAGTTGGTATTGGAGGCTGGAAACCCATGATGGCAGAAGATGTGGATAGATTGGCCTATGGAGATTGTAAAGCATTAACCAATTACACACAAGCCTTATTAAAAGAAGTGGGAGTAGCTTCTTATTATACCATTATCTATGGAGATAATAAGTTAATGGATATAGATAAAGATTTTTCTGCAACCCAAGGAAATCATGCTATTTTATGTTTGCCAAATAATGACGATTATATCTGGTTGGAATGCACAAGCAAGACGAGTCCGTTTGGTTATAATGCCAATTTTACGGATGATAGAGAAGCTTTGATTATTACTCCAAAAGGAGGTGAAATTGTCCGTACCAAAGCATATCATGCCGACGAAAACACTCAAAACATAGAAGCTGATATCTTTTTAGATGAAAAAGGAACTGTTTTAGGAACGATTAACATTCAGTCGAAAGGAGCGCAATATGGCAATCACGAAGGGATACAAAATACCACTTTGAAAGAACAGGAATTATATTATAAAAGCAATTTTTGGAGCGATTTAAACAATCTTGAAATTCTAAAAATGAATTTCAACAACAATAAAGAAAGTATTGTTTTTACTGAAGATGTTCATGTGAAAATTCTTAATTATGCGTCTAAAGCAGGGAATCGCTTATTGTTTCAACCTAATGTATTTAATAAATTATCAATATCGCCTCCAAGATATACGGATAGAAAATTGCCATTTGTTATTGAAAGAGGATTTACAGATGTTGATAACTACGAAATTAAATTTTCTTCAACCTTGCATGTGGAAGCCTTGAAAGAACCAGTATCTATTCAAAGCAAATTTGGTTCATATATTTTAAGTGTCACCGCAACTAACAATATTATAAGCTATAAACGTGAATTGATACTTAATAAAGGTTCGTATTCCAAAGAAGATTATCAAGAGTTTAGAGACTTTTGTTTAAGTATTAAAAAACACGATACCTCCAAAATCATATTTAACTCAAAAACCTAACCTACCCAACCTATGAAATTTGTTTTTTTATTAATAAGTGTATTCACTTTACAAATTGCAACTGCTCAAGATTATAAATTCGGAAAAGTAAGTAAAGAAGAATTACAAGAAAGTCAGCATCCTTTCGAAAAAGATGCCCATGCAGCTGTTTTATATAGAAGCCAAAAAATCTATTTTAATTTCGAGCAGGATAAGGGCTTTGTTCAGTATAATGAAATACACGAGCGTATTAAAATATACAATAAAGAAGGCTATGACCAAGCCACAAAAACAATTAGATTGTATGATGAAAGTCATGATAAAAAAGATGCCCTAGCAGGTTTTAGAGCCAATACCTATAACTTAAATAATGGTAAGATTGAAGAAACCAAACTTAAAAAAGATGGAATTTTTGAAGAAAAAACAAATTATTATTGGAGGCAGACAAAATTCACCATGCCTAATATTACCGATGGCTCTATTATAGAGTTTAGATATACAATTATTTCACCACGATTAGAAATAGGGGATGTGTCTTTTCAAGAATTAATACCGATTAATAAATTAGATTTTATAGTAACAACACCAGAGTATTTTAAGTATAAAACTCTGTCAAATTCCAAAGCTAGCTATTATCCTAAATTAAGTGAAACATATTTTTCTAAAAGAGTAACATTTTCTTATAGAAAACTTCCGGAACCAGGAATGTATGGATCCTCTAAATCGGAATTAGTAACATTTGATAAAGATGTTCGATTTGATGTTATAGAGTCTAATTCCATAAATATTCCATCCTTAAAAGATGAAATATATGTCGATAATTTAAATAATTATCAAGCCAAGTTATCCATGGAAATACAATCCATTCAATTGCCTAATTCGCCTTATGAGAACTTATCTACTTCATGGGAAAAGGTAACTAATACCATTTATAATAGCAGCGATTTTGGCGAGCAATTAAAGAAGTCGGGTTATTTTGGAAATGACCTAAGTCTGGCTATAGCAGGTGCCACAGAGCCAAATGAAAAAATTTACAATATTTTCAATTTTGTAAAGTCTAAAGTAAAATGGAATGGTATTCATGGTTACTATACAAATTTAGGTGTTAGACAAGCTTATAAACAAGGAGTAGGAAATGTGGGAGATATCAATTTAATTTTAACGGCCATGCTACGTGAATCTGGGCTGGAAGCAAACCCGGTTTTAATAAGTACAAAAGATAATGGCATTCCATTATTCCCTACAAGAAGTGGTTTTAACTATGTTGTTTGTGCTGTCAATTTAGATCAAGGCATGGTACTTTTAGATGCATCGGATAGCTATTCTAGTTTGAATGTTTTGCCCATAAAAGCATTAAATTGGCAAGGACGTTTAATTCGTAATGATGGAAGTTCAAATTGGGTGAATTTATCTGTTCAAGAAGCTTCAAAGGAAATTGTTTCTTTAAATATTAAATTAAATTCAGATTTATCGGCCACAGGAAAAGTTAGAAATCAATTTATAGATTATAGTGCTTTAAATTACAGAAACACCTATGGAAATCATTCAAATGATGATTTAATAAAAGATATTGAATCTAAAGACGGAAATTTAGAGGTTTCCAATATTGAAGTTGAAGGTATGAATGTTCCCATAAAACCTGTACTTTTAACTTATGAATATCAGTTAGATGATGCTTTGGAAGAAATTGGAGGAAGCTATTATTTTTCACCTTTGTTGTTTTTAAAGATAAAAGAAACACCTTTTAAACTTCAAACCAGAAAATATCCGATAGACTTAAATTATCCAACCTCCAGAAAATATATGATAAACATCATGTTGCCAGATGGTTTTGAGATAGAATCTTTACCAGAAAATCAAAAATTACAATATAATAGCACGGAAGGAGAGTTTACATATTTAATAAAAGAAAATGGTTCGATGATTCAGGTAATAATCACATTAGATTTAAATAACACACTTATATTACCAGACAATTATCAAGAATTTAAAAAGTTTTTCGAGTTATTAGTAGGCAAACAAACAGAAAAAGTTGCACTTAAAAGAGTATAACAATGGACATAAAAAATTCACAACAACTAGTAGATACTTGGATTAAAGAACATGGAGTTCGGTATTTTAACGAATTAACCAACATGGCTCAGCTAACTGAAGAAGTAGGCGAAGTAGCTAGAATTATAGCCAGACGTTATGGTGAACAAAGCGAAAAGGAAAGCGACAAAGACAAAGATTTAGGCGAAGAATTAGCCGATGTTGTTTTTGTGGTTTTGTGTCTAGCCAACCAAACAGGAATTGATTTACAATCGGCTTTCGATAAAAAAATGGACAAGAAAACCAAGCGCGATCACGATAGACATCACAACAACGAGAAGTTGAAATAGGCTATGAATATTGTACTTCAAAAATTATCTATCCCCAATCATCCGTCTAAAATCAATATCACGGGTTCCAAAAGTGAATCTAACAGGCTGTTGTTATTGCAGGCTTTATTTTCAAATATCGAGATAGATAACCTTTCAAATTCTGATGATTCGATTGTTATGTCCGAAGCCTTAACCACAACTTCCAACATGATCAATATCCATCATGCAGGAACTGCTATGCGCTTTTTAACTGCTTACTTTGCCACGCAAAATGGGAGGGAAGTAGTTCTAACTGGCTCAGAGAGAATGAAAGAGCGTCCAATAAAAATTTTGGTCGATGCGCTTCAAAGCCTTGGAGCAGATATTTCCTATTTGGAGTCCGAAGGTTTTCCACCATTAAAAATAAAAGGAAAAACTTTATCTCAAAACAAGACTTGCCTAAAAGCCAGCGTTAGCAGTCAGTATATTTCGGCGTTACTCCTTATTGCGCCCAGACTGGAAAACGGCCTAGAACTTACCTTAGAAGGAGAAATAACATCTGTTCCTTATATCAATATGACCTTGAGTTTGTTAAATGAAGTTGGTATTGAAACCTCTTTTAAGAAACAGGTTATAAAAGTCGCGAAGCAATCAAAAGTCAACAATCAAAAGCTGGTAATCGAATCCGATTGGTCATCTGCGTCTTATTTTTATAGTATTGTGGCTTTAAGTCCTGTTGGGACAGAAATCAGTTTATCTTCATATAAAAAAAATTCGTTGCAAGGAGATTCTGTTCTGGCAGAAATTTATAAACAGTTTGGAGTTGAAACTAGATTTAATACCAATGAAATTGTACTTCATAAATCAGAAATAGTTAGTGGTCAGTCTTCCGTCAAATTAAACTTGGCAAATACTCCCGACATTGCTCAAACCATAACGGTAACTTGTTTGGGTTTAGGTTTGGAATGTGAGCTTACTGGGCTTCATACTTTAAAAATTAAAGAAACCGATAGACTATTAGCTCTTAAAACAGAAATTGAAAAATTAGGAGGAGATATTTCCATTTCCAACGATAGTTTGTGGTTAAAACCATTAAATACCATAAAAAGCCATATTCGCATTGATACGTATAACGATCATAGAATGGCCTTGGCTTTTGCACCTCTAGCACTAAAAACTTCAATAGTTATCAACGATGCCGAGGTGGTTTCAAAATCGTATCCAAGCTTTTGGGAGGACCTAAAAAGCATTGGTTTTGAAATAACAAAATAATAAGTAGCTAAATACTTGACAACGCCTACTTTCAGGTCGTATATTTGCATCTTTCCAAAATAATAGATTTCCACAAAAACACGTGGGTTATTTATATAAAGTGAAAACGCTAAAAACAGACTACATATGAAATTATCACATTTTAATTTTGATCTTCCAGAAGAATTATTAGCAGAATATCCAGCTGAAAATAGGGATGAATCGCGTTTAATGGTTTTAGATAGAGAGAAACAAACTATCGAACACAAATTGTTTAAAGATTTAATCAACTATTTTGATAAGGATGATGTTATGATTCTTAATAATACGAAAGTATTTCCTGCTAGGCTTTTTGGTAACAAAGAGAAAACAGGCGCAAGAATTGAAGTGTTTTTATTAAGAGAATTAAACGAAGAACAACGTCTTTGGGATGTACTTGTAGATCCAGCTAGAAAAATAAGAATTGGAAATAAATTATACTTTGGCGAAGAAGAATCTTTGGTTGCCGAAGTCATTGATAACACCACCTCAAGAGGAAGAACCTTACGTTTTTTATACGATGGTTCTTATAGAGATTTTCGCGTAAAGCTTAAGGAATTAGGCGAAACTCCGCTTCCAAAATATATTAAAAGAGAAGTAGAACCAGAAGACGAAGAGCGTTACCAAACCATTTTTGCTAAAAACGAAGGTGCCGTTGCAGCACCAACAGCTGGTTTGCATTTTTCTAAACACCTTTTAAAACGTTTGGAAATTAAAGGAATTAATTTTGCTGAAGTTACATTACATGTTGGTTTAGGTACTTTTAATCCCGTAGAAGTAGAAGATTTATCCAAACACAAAATGGACAGCGAAGAAATTATTATTAAAAAAGACGCTGCAGATATTATAAATACAGGTATTAAAAATAGAAAACGTGTGTGTGCTGTTGGAACAACTGCTATGCGTGCTATTGAAAGCTCAGTATCTTCAAACGGAACTTTAAACGAGTTTGATGGATGGTCCAATAAATTTATTTTCCCTCCATACGATTTTAGTATTGCAAACTGTATGATTACCAACTTCCATACACCAAAATCGACTTTATTAATGATGGCTTCGGCTTTTGGAGGTCACGATTTTATAAAAAAGGCGTATGAAGTAGCCATTAAGGAAAAATATAATTTCTATAGCTATGGCGATGCCATGTTAATTATCTAATTAGAATTACATACTAATAAAAAGCCTTGTTTATACAGGGCTTTTTTGTTTTTATTACCTGCTATTAAGTCAAGAAATATTAAATTTATAAGATGATTTAATTTGGATTATTTTTAGGATGCGAGTTTTCTGTTCATCCTAACATTCAAAAATCACAATTCAAAAAATCGAAAATCGAAAATCCTTTACGTACTTTTGCAAAACAATGACAACATCAAAAAAAGACATACGAGCCCTAACAAAAGAGCAACTTAGAGATTTCTTTGTTAAAGAAGGAGATCAGGCCTTTCGTGGAAATCAGGTATATGAATGGTTATGGAGCAAAGGTGCCCATAGCTTTGAGGATATGACCAATGTTTCCATAGAAACGCGACAAATGCTCGAAGATAACTTTGTTATTAATCACATTCGCGTAGATAACATGCAGAAAAGTAGTGATGGCACTATTAAAAATGCGGTTCGTTTGCATGATGGATTGATTGTGGAATCAGTTTTAATTCCTACAAAAACCAGAACTACAGCCTGTGTTTCTAGCCAAGTTGGTTGCAGTTTGGATTGCAGATTTTGTGCCACTTCTAGATTAAAACGCATGCGAAATTTGAATCCTGATGAAATCTTTGATCAGGTAGTGGCTATCGATAAAGAAAGCAGACTATATCACAACAGACCTTTAAGTAATATTGTGTTTATGGGCATGGGAGAACCCCTCATGAATTACAACAACGTGTTAAAAGCCATTGATAAAATTACTTCAGATGAAGGTTTGGGTATGTCGCCAAAACGTATTGTAGTTTCTACTTCCGGCGTGCCAAAAATGATTAAAAAAATGGCCGACGACGAAGTGAAATTCAAATTAGCCGTCTCACTTCATTCGGCAATCGATGAGGTACGTACATCCATCATGCCATTTAATGAAACGTTTCCTTTAGCCGATTTACGTGAGGCTTTAGAATATTGGTATGCAAAAACTAAAAACAGAATTACTTACGAATATGTGGTTTGGAAAGACATTAACGATAAGAAAAAAGATGTTGATGCCTTAATCGAGTTTTGCAAATTTGCACCCAGTAAGGTTAATTTAATTGAATACAATCCAATAGACGATGGCGAATTCCAACAAGCAAATGACGAAGCAATCAATATGTATGTTTCTATGCTTGAAGCAAACCATATTACAGTAACGGTAAGACGCTCTAGAGGGAAGGATATTGATGCCGCTTGTGGACAATTGGCGAATAAAAGCTAAAAAAACCTTGTTTTATGAAAATATAAAAGCCCCAATTTTAAAATTGGGGCTTTTTTTTTAAATAAAGTTTAAAAGGTTTAAACTTATTTTTTTAACACTCTTAAAGTTTGTGTTTTTCCTTCAGCAGAGATTTTAACTAAGTACATCCCTTGCTGTAATGCAGATATATCAATAGAGTTGTTCTGCAACCTTAAGCCATTAACTTGAAGTACGTTTTGTCCCAATTGGTTATATACATCTATCTGATTAATATTCAATGTTGTCTTGATGTTAAGAACATTCGATGCAGGATTTGGATATAAAGAGAATGTACTATTAATTTGGTTGTCTTCTACTCCTAATGTGCCTGCTGTAGTAAAACTCCATACCTGAGAAGCTGTATTTCCTGCTGGGTTTACTGAAGTTATATACCAATAATAAGTTGTTGAAGCTTGCCAATCGAAGACAATATTGTTTCCACTATTAAAATTTGTAACAGTCCCAATATCATTTCCTGCTGGAGTTGTACCTAAACTAATATTAAAACTTGAAGCTGCTGCTCCTGTAGGTGGTTCTACCCATGAAAACCCTACTAGTTTATCATTGTTTGCATTAATGGCTACACCAACATTTACAGCTCCATCAGCTGGGGTTGGATTAATTACTGCATCTGGTGCGTTACCAGTAGGTTGTTGTACAACAACATTATCAAAAGCCCACCAGTAGGCCCAATCGCCTTCCCATCTAAATCTAACCTGTGCATTACTAACACCTGCTAATTCAGTAGATACATCAAGGATTTCTGAGCCGTATCCGTATCCGTCACCTGCTACATTAAATTCGTCATAATAAGCTACTTCTACCCATGAAGTGCCATTATAAACTTCTACATAACCTTCACCTCCATAATCTGCAAGAATAAAATGTTTATAAGATAATTTTACAACACTTAGTCCTGTACAGTCAAACACAGGACTTTCTAAAGCTGCGTTTTCCGCTAGGTTATCATTTCCGTATGCGTCACTGTTAAATATTGCATAGTTGCCTGAAAAGTCAGCAATGTCATATAGAAAAGTGTTCCCTGTCGTAAAACCATAAGCTTCACCTCCTGTATCAATGGTCCAAACACCTCCATTTGATAAATCATTATTTGTCCAGCCAGCAGGTAAAGCAAGGGCTGCATCAAAATTTTCGTCTATTAGAACCTGTCCAAAAGAAAGGGTAATTGATAATAAAAATAAAAATAATAAAGTAATTTTTTTCATAGTATATGTTTTTATAAAAATTTAAATTAGCGGCGAACATAAGAATATTATTACATAATTTAACGTATATTTTAAAGAATATAGATCAATAGTATCTTTGCTTCCTTTTTAGTAGTTTTGTTTTTAAGAAATAACCAAATTCTCTTTTGAAAATAGTAGAACAAATAAAACAGCCCATCGCTTACGAAATGGAACTTTTTGAACAAAAGTTTCAGCTTTCTATGTCCTCTAAAGTGGCTCTACTAAATCGAATTACGCATTATATCGTTAATAGAAAAGGTAAGCAAATGCGACCTATGTTTGTGTTTCTTGTTGCCAAAATGGTTTCTAATGGCGAAATTAGTGAGCGTACTTATCGTGGGGCTTCTGTAATTGAACTTATTCATACAGCTACTCTGGTCCATGACGATGTGGTGGACGAAAGCAACAGACGTCGTGGTTTCTTCTCAATCAATGCACTTTGGAAAAATAAAATTGCTGTTTTGGTTGGCGATTATTTACTTTCAAAAGGCTTGCTGCTTTCCATAGATAACAACGATTTCGATTTGCTTAAAATTATTTCCATTGCCGTAAGGGAAATGAGTGAAGGGGAATTGCTCCAAATAGAAAAGGCCAGGAAATTGGACATTACGGAAGACATTTATTACGAAATTATCCGTCAAAAAACAGCTACTTTAATTGCGGCATGTTGCAGTCTTGGTGCAGCTTCGGTAAAACCAGAATCAGATCACGTTGAACGCATGCGAAAATTTGGCGAGCTTATAGGGATGGCTTTTCAAATTAAGGACGATTTATTCGATTATGGCAATGAGGCCATTGGCAAACCCACAGGAATCGATATAAAAGAACAGAAAATGACCTTACCTTTAATTCACGTACTAAATCGCGCAGATAAAAAAGACAGAAGTTGGCTTATTAATTCTATTAAAAATCACAATAGAGATAAAAAACGTGTCAAGGAGGTTATAAGCTATGTAAAAGAAAAAGGAGGCCTGGATTATGCGGTTTCTAAAATGAAAGAATTTCAAGAGGAGGCCCTTCAAATACTTCAAATATATCCAGAATCTACCTTTAAAAGCTCGCTAGAGTTGATGGTTAATTATGTAATTGACAGAAAAAAATAATTTCTAAATACTTGATTTCAAGTATTATATTCTTGTAAAAACATATTTTTTAAAATAATTCTGTTTCTCAGGCAACCTTTTGCATGATTTTTTCGTCTTTATAAATAGTAGCAGAACAAATCCTTTTAAGTGAAAATAATTCAACTCTACAAAAACGAATCGGTGCTTATTAAAAAAGCCGTTAAAAACAATCGTGAAGCGCAACACGTCTTGTTTGATATGCATGCACCTAAAATGCTGAGTGTTTGTAGGTATTATATTAAAGATGTTCAACACGCTGAAGATGCCATGTTAAATGGTTTTTTTAAAGTGTTTAAAAATCTTAAGAATTTTAAAGCAGAAGGGAGTTTTGAAGGTTGGATTAGACGCATTATGGTTCGAGAATCTATTTCGTTTTTAAGACAAAAAAAGCACATTGAATTTTCGGTGGAACACATTGAGGAAACCAATACCTATTCAAGCCAAATAAACACTGAAATTGAAGTTGAAGAGATCCAGCAATTAATAGATGCTTTGCCAGAAGGATATAAAATGGTATTTGTTATGTACGCCATTGAAGGTTATAAGCATGCTGAAATTGCTGAGCTTTTACAAATAAGTGAAGGTACTTCAAAATCGCAATTATTTAAAGCCAGAAAACTGCTGCAAGAACAGATTAATAAACAAAACAAAACAAGTTATGGCTCCAATTAAATTTGAAGAAAACATCAAGGAGAAGCTGGAAAACAGAACGCTTCAGCCATCTGGTCAAGCTTGGGAAAAGCTTTCAGGGAAACTGGAAATAGATGCTAAAAAAACATCCAATAAAACTTTTTGGTGGCTAGGAATTGCAGCTAGTTTTATAGGAATTCTTTTTATCGGAAATGTGTTTTTTAGCAGCTCAGAAACGAAAGGTAATAAACCTGTAATTGTTGATACAGAACTTAAAGAGATTGACAGCCTTCAAAATAAAAACGAAGAAAAATCCGAGGGAATTATTGTTGACATGGGAGATTCTCAGATAGAAATAGAAGCTATTTTAAAAGAAAAAGTCCAACCAGATGACATTGGAAAAGCCTCCAAAATCTCTAAAAATCTTCAAAATAAACACTTACAAGTTGCTGACGTTGTAACTGTACATATAAATGAAGAGATTATAGATAATTCGATTTTAGAAACACCTTTTACAGGATTAGCACAAACAAATCCCGAGAAAAACACCAACAAAACTGAAACAGATATTGATTCTTTATTAAAAAAAGCACGACAAAATCTCGCTGTTAAACCAATTAAAAATTCTTACAATATAGATGCTCAAGCGTTGCTTGAAGACGTTGAAGAAGATATTGAATCCTCTTTTCGAGACAAGGTTTTCGAGACTTTAATAACAGGATACAAAAAGGTTAAAACTGCAGTGGTCCAACGTAACGATTAACAATTTCATCCATTAAAAAACGAATAATTATGCAAGCAATCACTAAATACCTTGCGCTAATCGCGCTTGTGTTTTCTGTACAATTAATCTCTGCACAGGAAACCACAAACAGGGAGAAAATCGAAGCTTTAGAAAGCAGGAAAGAAAAAGTTATAAGCCAAGAAAAAGAATGGCTTAAAACAGAAGTGGAAGCTGTAAACGTCCAATTGGATAAGGACGAAATTACCCAAGAACAGGCCAACACTCTAAAAGAAGAACTCGCCACCAAACACGCATTGAATATTGAGAATAGGTTGGCCATTTTGGATAACAAGATGGCACTTTTAGAAAGAAATGAAAATGTGCTTAACGATATTGGAAGCAATCCAGACGGTGTTATCATATCCATTGGAAAAGATGAAGATTCTGATACTTACGATTTAAAAAGCATATATGTTGGTTCAAAAACCAGAAAGGAACCTACAAAATACGACCGACGCACCACTAGCGATTTGGTGTTTGCAATAGGGTTTAACAATGCCATAATTGAAGGACAATCGCTAAACGATTCTCCTTATAAACTTGGAGGTTCTGGATTTGTAGAATTAGGTTGGGCTTGGAAAACCAGACTGCTTAACAATAGTAATGCCATCCGTTTAAAGTATGGTGTGTCGTTTCAATGGAACAAGTTGGATATTAAAGACAACCTATATTTTCAAGAAGTGAACAAGGTGGTAACTTTACAAGAATTTCCAATAAACCTTAGCAAATCGAAATTTAGATCTACCAACTTGGTATTTCCTGTGCATTTGGAATTTGGTCCTTCCAAGAAGATTGAAAAGGAAAATTACTTTAGATATTCCACCCATAAAAAGTTTAAAATAGGTGTTGGTGGTTATGGTGGATTTGTAGTTCAGTCCATGCAAAAACTTAAGTATGATGATGTTAATGGCAATTTTCAAAAAGATAAAATCAAGGATTTTAACACCAATAGTTTTGTGTACGGTTTAAGTTCTTATATTTCTTGGGGCAGTGTTGGAATTTATGCCAAATACGATTTATCGACCATTTTTAAAAATCAAGCTATAGACCAAAATAATATCTCGTTAGGCTTGAGGTTCGATATGGATTAGTTTAAGTAGTTAATTTTAATTTAGACCTTTCAGGTTTCAAAAACCTGAAAGGTCTTTTTTTATGAAGTTTTGTCGAGAAACTTCGGAATAAAAGCGATTTTTAAAATTATTAAAAACAATTCGTTTTATTACTTTTACTATTCAATGTATATTGTAGTTTTACAACTTAAACTCTTTTAAAATTGATATCAAGATCGACCATAGACCAAGTATTTGAAACTGCTCGCGTAGAGGAGGTTATTGGCGATTTTGTCCAATTAAAAAAATCTGGGAGTAGCTTTAAAGGCTTGAGTCCGTTTAGCGACGAGCGCTCACCTAGTTTTATGGTGTCGCCTGTGAAACAAATATGGAAAGATTTTTCAAGTGGTAAAGGAGGGAATGTGGTGGCATTTTTAATGGAACACGAGCATTTTACTTATCCGGAAGCCATAAAATATCTAGCCAACAAATACAACATTGAAGTTGAGGAAACCTTGCAAACGGACGAACAGAAAGAGCAAGCAGACGAGCGTGAAAGCTTGTATTTGGTGAGTGAGTTTGCAAGTAAGTACTTTCAAAATATATTACATAAAACAGATCAAGGAAAAGCTATTGGTTTGAGTTATTTTAAAGAACGTGGATTTACTGAAGAAACTATAAAAAAATTCCAATTAGGTTATTCTTTAGATGAATGGCAAGCCTTTACAGACGAAGCTTTGAAACAAGGTTATCAGTTGGAATTTCTTGAAAAATCGGGAGTTACTATTGTTAAAGAAGAAAAGCGCTTTGATAGATTTAAAGGTCGTGTCATGTTTCCTATTAGAAGCATGAGCGGACGAGTTCTTGGTTTTGGAGGAAGAATTTTAATTAATGATAAAAAAGCTGCGAAGTATTTAAATTCGCCAGAAAGTGATATCTATCATAAGAGTAAAGTGCTTTATGGAATTTTTCATGCCAAGCAAAGCATCGCCAAAGAAGACAATTGTTATTTGGTAGAAGGATATACCGATGTGATTCAATTTCACCAAAGAGGAATTCAAAATGTCGTGTCTTCATCTGGAACAGCTTTAACTCCAGATCAGATTCGTTTGATAAATAGATTGACAAAAAACATCACTGTTCTATTTGATGGCGATGAAGCTGGAGTTCGTGCTTCCCTACGAGGTATCGACCTTATTTTGGAACAAGGTATGAACGTGAAGATTTGCACTTTTCCTGCAGGTGACGATCCAGATAGTTTTGCAAAACAAAATACCTTAGAGGAACTTAGTTTATATTTAGAAGAGCATGCCCAGGATTTTATCCAATTTAAAGCCTCCATGTTATTTGAAGCTTCTAAAAACGATCCGATTAAAAAAGCTGAAACCGTTCGGGATATTGTAAATAGTATTTCTAAAATTCCAGATAGAATTAAGCGGGAAATATATATTCAGGAGTGTTCTAAAATCATGGATATTAGTGAAGACGTCTTGTATAGTACTTTGGCACAATCTTCAAAAAAGGATTTTCAAGATGCTAACAAGCAGTTTAGACAAGATCAAGAAGCGTTTAAAGTTATCAAGAACGAACAAGCCCAAAAAAGGGTAGATGTTCAATATGAATTGGAACGGAAAATTATTCAAATCTTATTATTGTATGGAAATAGAACAGAAGATTTTGAAGATTTAATCCTAAAGGAAAACGAAAAGAACGAGTTGATCCTAGAGCCCATAGTACAGCAAGCCAAGGTATTTGAAAAGATATTTTTGGATCTTCAGGAAGATGAAATGGAGTTTACCAACCTAAAGTTTAAGGGGCTTTATTATAAGATAATTGATACCTTAAACCAAAACCCAGAATTTGCTTTAGAGAATTTTGTAAACGATGTAGATGCAGATCTAGCAACAGAAATGACCACTATTTTAATGGAGGACGAGCGTTACACTTTGTCTAATTGGGAGCGCAAGAATATTTATCCGAAAGAGAAAACAGACTCCGTTGCACAATTGGTAAACGAAACAATTTTAAATTTACGTTGCTTTTTAATTAGCAAAAAAATAGACGCACTTAGCCAAGAGACCAAGACTAACTTAGAGGTTCAGTATCGAGAAATCTTAGAAGAGGTTGTTGGTTATAAAAAATTAGATAATCTACTCTCCAGAAAATTAAATAAAGCCCTTTAAATTTCCATTAATTTCGCTCTATTTATTAAATCAACTATATTTTCCACATGTAATTTTTTCATTAAGCGCGCTTTATAGGTGCTTACTGTTTTTTCATTAATTTCAAGTTCTTGAGCAATTTCTTTGTTTTTTCGTCCCACAGAAATAAGTTTTAAAACTTCAATTTCTCTAGTGGAAAGTTTTTTATAAGGAGATCGGGTAGTTTTGTTTGTATGGCGTCCAAAAGCTACTTTACTCGCTAAGTTATTACTTAAATAGGTGCTGCCTTCTCCCACTTTCATAATGGCTTCTTTAATAGTAATTATATTTGCGCTTTTTGATAAATATCCTGAGGCTCCAGCTTTAATGGTATTGATGGCGTAGATTTCTTCGGGTTGCGCAGAAAACATAAGAACTTTTATTTGGGGATATTCCTTAGACAAGCGCCTTAAAGCTGTGATACCATTAAGTTTTGGTAAATCTATTTCAGATAGAATAACATCTGCCGCTTCCTGTTTAAGGAATTCGAAGATGGCTTCTCCATTACTAACCCCTCCAACAACTTTTATGTCCTTGGAAGCAACAAACAAGAGTTCGATGCCTTTTCTTATAATAGGGTGATTATCAACAACTAACAGTTTTATCATGGTGTAAATATTTTAAATATTAAGTAAGACTGTCGAGGCAAAAAAGGTGAATTGGATAAAGTAAAGATAGGAAATTTCTGTTAAATTATAATTGTTTTTATTTTAAATTATTAGGGATCACACAAATAGGGATGGGGTCCATTTTATGTTTGTTGGCTGAGTTTAGACGCTGATAAATTTTAAACACATCTTTTTGCCTGCCTTCAAAATCATCGATACTTTTATTGTTCTTTACCATTTTCATGGCCCATTCTAGCTCTGGATAGGATGCTCCAATTTGATCTTCGTCAGTTCTATCATCACCAAACAAACCATCGCTTGGAGCTGCATTTATAATGGATTCTGGTACTTGCAAGGCTTTGGCTATTTGGTAAACTTCAGATTTTAGTAAATCGGCAATGGGACTTAAATCCACACCGCCATCGCCATATTTTGTAAAAAAACCAACTCCAAAATCCTCTATTTTATTTCCGGTTCCTGCCACCAATAATTTATTTAAACCAGCATAATAGTACAAGGTTGTCATTCGTAATCGTGCTCTTGTATTTGCCAAAGCCATGTCAATAACTGCACGGTCTCCAGTGGCGGTTACTTCGGCTTTAAACGCTTCAAAAACTGGGGTTAAATCGGTTTTAAGGCTGCTTACATTTTTATAGTTTTCTTTCAAAAATGCTAGGTGTTCTTGAGCTCTTGTTACATGAGTTTCTGCTTGGTGTATAGGCATTTCCAAACACAATACCTCCAAGCCGGTTTTGGCACATAAGGTGGATGTTACAGCCGAGTCGATACCTCCAGAAATACCAAGAACAAAACCATTAACCTTAGCATTTACGGCATAATTCTTAAGCCAATTAACTACATAATCGATAACTTTTTCTGTTTGCATTTTGAACGGATTTTAAACAAAGAATCTTACCTTTGCCTAACAAAAGTAAAAGAAACACCTTATTAATAAAAATTAACTAGCTTATTGTTTTATATGAAGAATTTTAGTGTGCTATTTTTTGTGTTAATATCTGTTTTTTCTTGTAAAAAAGAAAGTCAAGTTGAAAAGAAAATAGCCAATATTCCTATCGATTATATTATTGAACGTTTCGATATAGCTTTTGGTGAAACCACGGCAGAAAACTTAACCGAAACAAAAAATGCTTATCCGTTTTTGTTTTCTGAAAAGTACACGGATTCTTTCTGGATAGCCAAGGTTAACGATACCTTACAACAACAATTAACCGAAGAATCGGCACGTGTTTTTCTGGATCTCAAGGAAGAAAAGAAGGAAATAACCCAACTTTTTCAGCACCTTACATATTATTTTCCAGAATTTAAAACTCCAAGAGTAATTACTACGACCTCTACGGTTGATTATAGAAATAAAGTAATTGTAACAGATACTATTGTGCTAATTTCTTTAGACACTTATTTAGGGAGTGACCATGAATTTTATCAAGGCATTCAGAAATACTTGAGACAGGGTTTTGTTAAAGAACAAATTGTTGTGGATATGGCGGCTGAATATTCAGAAAAGTACATTTATCAACAACAGGTTAAAACCTTATTGGATGAAATGATTTACTACGGGAAACAGCTTTATTTTAAAGACTTGGTTATTCCGTTTAAAACAGATGCTGAAAAAATTGGTTATAGCCAAGAACAAATAGATTGGGCAAATGCCAATGAAACAGAAATCTGGCGTTTTTTTGTAGAACGTGAATTGTTATATAGTACAGATGCTTCGCTTCCAAATAGGTTTATAAATCCAGCTCCTTTTTCAAAATTTCAATTGGAGGAAATAGACAGGGAATCTCCTGGAAAAATTGGGAGATATATGGGTTGGCAAATTGTTAAAGCTTATATGGCGAATAACCAAGTGTCCATAAAAGATATGTTGCAGAAGGAAGCAAAAGAAATTTTTAATCAGTCTAATTTTAAACCTAAAAAATAAATGGCAAATACAACATCTGAAATTCAATTAACTGTCGAGCTTGACGAGAATAGAATCCCGGAAAAACTGTTTTGGACAGCCGAAGATGGCGGTATAAACAACGAAGAAGCGAAAGCTATGTTGTTATCTGTATGGGACAGTAAAGAGCAGGAAACCCTTAGAATTGATTTGTGGACCAAAGACATGCCCGTAGATGAAATGAAATTGTTTTTTCATCAAACCTTGGTAGCCATGAGCGATACGTTTCAGAGAGCGACCAATGATGATAAAATGACCGCAACTATGAAAGATTTTTGCGAGTATTTTGCAGAAAAATTAGAGCTAAAAAAATAAGACTGTTTAAAAAGTAAAGATTTTTTGGCACCATAACGTAATGGCAAGTAAAACCAAAGTATTATCAAAAACTTAAATTGATAATTAATGATCTGAAGTTTTTGGTAACCATGAGTTTACCTGAAAAACGTACTTGTTAAACAGTCTTAGTGTAAGATAAAACTAGTCCATTGCCTTATTTTGGAGCAAGGAACTTATAGAGCAAGCCGGCTAAAAGAGCTCCCACAATTGAGGCTATCCAAAAGAGTCGTAATTGGCTTAAGTGTTCGCCGCCAACAAATAAAGCTTGGCTGGTACTTCTAGCAGGATTTACGGATGTATTGGTTACTGGAATGCTGATTAAATGGATTAAGGTAAACGACAAACCAATGACGAAGCCAGCAAATCCAGGTGATGCATTTTTATGTGTGGCTCCAAGTATTACTATTACAAACATAAAGGTCATAACAACTTCAGATACTAGGGCAGCAGTCATACTATATCCGTGTGGAGATAAGTTGGCAAAACCATTGGCTGCAAAACCATCGTTAAGGCTAAAATTAGGGTTTCCACTGGCGATAAGGAATAAAATGCCAGCTCCGGCAATTCCTCCTAAGACTTGTGCTATAATATAGCCAGGTAATTCTTTGCCTTCAAAACGGTTTCCCATCCATAGGCCAACACTAACCGCGGGGTTAAAATGTGCTCCAGAAATATGTCCTAAGGCATACACTCCAGTTAATACGGAAGGGCTACCCCAGCATAGCCAATTCCCAATTCTGGAACACCTGCAGCAAGCACAGCACTGCCACAACATCCTAGGACGAGCCAGAAAGTTCCAATAAATTCAGCTAAAAGTTTTTTCATGTTTTTAATTGATTAGTTAGTAATTAAAATCTTCTATGTGGTTAATTAGATGGAAGATCCAAAAAAATGTTTTAGATAATCAAGAATTATTTTAGTCTTCGTTTCTTAAAGGTGTGTCCCATTGATCTTTTGGAACAACCTTAGGAATCTCAGTATCGGCTACATAGGAAGGTGTCATTATTTGCACATTATTTTCATTAAAAACATCTAAAATGTTTTGATTTAATACCGAATAAATAATGTTGATATGATGAATGTCCGTGCAGTAAGCATTAATCTCATAGTTTACGGCATAATCTGCTAAATCCTTTTTAAGTACAAATGGAGGAGGGTTTTTTAGCAAGCCTTCGGTTCTATTTGCAGCTAGTTTTAACATGGCATCCACCTGTCTCCAAGGTGTTTCGTAACCTATACCTACCTTGGTGTGTAATATAATGCCTGATTCTTTTGCTTTGTTGGAGTAGTTTGTAATTTTATTGTTTAATAAGACGGAATTTGGCAAGACTATTTCTTCGTTTTTATGTGTACGCAATCGGGTGACCAATAACTTTTGTTCCTCTACAATTCCGATTTGATTTTCTACTTCTATCAAATCCCCAATTTTAAAGGCATTTCTATAAATCATGGAATAACCGGCAATTAAATTTCCAATAAAAGATGAAGAGCCTAAGGAAAATATAACACCTATAAATACAGAAACACCTTTAAACGCAACAGAATCTGATCCTGGAATGTAGGGGTAAGCCATGACCAAAGCAAAAGCATTAATAAAAAATCTAACTATTTTATAAGTTGAAGGAGCCCATTCTGCATTAAAATCTTTAATAACAATCCCACCATCTTTTATTCCTGCAAAGAAAAGTTTAATTAATCTTAAAAGATATTTAGTGATCAAAAAGATGATGGCAATAAAAATAAATTTTGGAATGTATGCTACAAAAGCTTCACCAAAATTAATTAAGGGATTGAAAATTAACTCGCGAACATATTTTGCAAACGCGTTGGTCCAAGGGAAAAGCCCAAGAACATAGTCCAAGACAGCAACTATGAAAAAGATAATAATAATGACTCTAGAAGAATCTAAGAGAATATGGAAAACCCGCCATAAATGATTGGATTTAATAAGGTTAAATGAAATGTTTTCAACCGATTTTATTTGAGACTCAATTTTCTTTTGTAGCCAAATTTTAAAGCGTTTAATAACCCAAAGAATGACAATAAAAAATAAAATTAAAAGGATTAAAATTAAGCCTGCTTGTTTTAAATTTTTTAATAAAACAGGTTTGCTTCTATCATTTCTGTACTTTTCAATTGTAAATTTAATGTTTGATTTAACGGTTTCTGCTAAATCATGTCTGTCCAAACCTTCAAATTCGGCATCGGCATTAAAAATTTGAATTAAGGGTATTTTATTAGCATAGATAATGGAATGTTCTTCAAATTCAATTATTTTAATGGAATCTATGGAAAATGAATCATCTTGTGCAACTTGCTTAATTCTTGCACTAATTGCATTAGCGCGTTTTTCGGCTGTATAAGATGATACGCCTCGAACCTTAAATAATTCGTTACCATCTATTTTTACTGAGGCATGCTCAATTTTGTTTTCAGGAAGATTTTGATAATCTGTGTTTTGTTCCTGGCTGAAGGTGGCAGAAGTAAAAAGGAAACCAAACATGAAAAAAGCGAGCCATATTTGATAATTAATAGAACCTTTTTTATTAAAATGATACATGGATGTATTCATATACTTGAATTTAATGACAAAAAATTAAAGGTTTTTATTTTTTGATGTTACTCAGATTCAGGTAATAGTTTTAATTGCGCTTTTTCTGTTTTTTTCTTATAAATTTATTGTCTTAATCGATATCCAGCAGTCTAACCGGAACCATTAAGTGTGTTTTAGTTTTTTTCTTCTAATCTAAGATAATTCATAAAGTTGAAATCTTATATAAATGAACCAATAAACTTAGTTCCCTTGCATGCGTATTATTTCTAGTACATTGTCTTTATTTTAATTCTGTGTATAAATTATTCCTAATTGACACGATTCGCCAAGTTTTTTCTATTTCTCAAGAATCCCTTTTGGTTTTTAAAAGGAAAATTTTAGTGAAATGGCTAGGCACTTATGAAAACATTCGGTGGGATTTTTCTAAAGTCTAATCTGATGTTTGATTTGAATAAAGTGCGTCCATTTCAAACGGATAAATTACCTTCCAATCGCGTTTCATATCTATAATTGTCCAACCTTTTTCAATGGCTTCGTCCCAACCTTTATTAAAATT
>Ga0209075_1001237_pt1 | contig 24337 bp, 19 predicted proteins | sample Stecom2011_FD_187523 | JGI IMG/M metagenome (GOLD analysis project Ga0209075, IMG submission 187523) | Agricultural soil microbial communities from Utah to study Nitrogen management - Steer compost 2011 (SPAdes) (version 2) | ecosystem: Environmental > Terrestrial > Soil > Agricultural land...
ATCCAGCTGTGCATGCCTTACTTGACCAAGCTGTGGTGCATGCCCAACAAGACGAACGTATAGGCAGTTGGGTGCAACAGCGCGTTGAAGTGTTACCGCGCGGCAGTTTAATTGACACCGTAGTGCTTTCGGAAGCCTTCCAAGAATTAAAACCAGAAGCTATTTATTTAGACCCTATGTTTCCTGAGCGGGGTAAAACAGCAGCAGTGAAAAAAGATATGCAAATGCTACAAGCCTTGGTTGGCGACGATAGTGATGCAAATGAGTTGTTACCAGCAGCGTTAGCATTGGCTTCGCACCGAGTGGTGGTGAAGCGCCCTGTGTCGGCGCCATTTTTATCTGGGCAGCAACCTTCAAGCCAAATAACGACAAAAAAGCATCGTTTCGATGTGTATGTGAAAAAAAGTTACTCTGTAACTACAACAGCCAATTCGTTTTGAATCCATTCCACAGGTTTAGCCCACGGTTGTAATGCTTGTATGTCACTGGTTAAAGTAGCGACTGCAGCACGCGCTTCGTTCAGCGAAGTGTAATTTCCCGTAACAATAACGTACCAACTACGCTCATTTTTTAGCGTGTGGTATACCTTCAGCTGCTCGCCTTCAACATGACTCATAAAGCGGTTAAGTGCAGCTTGGCTGCTCACAGCACCAAGCTGCAGGACAACTTGGCTAGGTGGCGCACTTAAAAAATAAGCGTTGTCGTAAGAATTTAGCCAAGGGTTGTTGCTTGGCTCTTCGGTGGGTTCCTCTGACACACTTGCAACTGGTTCGGGCTGTTCTGTTTGAGTTTCGGGTTTGGTTGGCTCGGCAATGAGCTTAAGATCAATCTCTCGTGTCGACTCAAAGTTGCGCGCCGCTTCAGTTAGACGCGGTAAGGCTTCGTCATAGTTCATAACCACTTGGCCTTCATGAGCCTGCTTGGGGTTTTCTTCAAGCACAGCTGGCTCTTCCGGTTCTACTTCAGCCTGAACGGTAACCTCTTGTTCAGGCTCGACAGTTAAAGGCTCTACTTTCTCTGTCGAGGTTTCTTTTACGGTATTGCCATCGCGGGTGTTTACGTAGCGTTCATATTCAGCTGCCAGTAAGTCTTTGTTGAGCCAAGCGGTTGCTGTAGTAGCAATCAAAAGCGCAACTACACTCATAATAGCGAACAGTTTCATGCCATTTCGTCTGGGTTTTGGTTCGCTTGTTGCTGCCGATTTTTTATCAGTTTTCCTGCTCGACAAAACAACGTCATCGTCAGTTATTTTATAACGCGCGGCAGGAATAGGGCTAACCAGCTCTTGCAGCTGACTTTGAATAATTCCCGGATACAGCAGGCTTGTGCCAATAGTGGCTTGAATACGGAAGTTGTCCATAGCTAAGGCTTTGCCTTTCTCATGGCCAATGAGTAACGCTTTGGCAAAAGCTAATGCCTCGGCGTCTTCAAGCTCTGGAATAAGAACAATTTCTGGTTTGTCAGTGCTGTCGCTAGGTAACGACTTGTGTTGTCTAGCGGCCCAGTCGGTAGTACCAGATATAATCACGCTGATACGGTGTTTACCACCCGTAAAGCGGCTATGTAGGGCTAACTCTTGTAGTTCGTCGATAATGGCTGGTGCGAGCGTATGAGCGTCATCAACAACCAGCATTAAATGCTGAGGCTCGTCTGGCAAGGCGCGGCGAATGGTTTTACTTAAAGAGGCATTCGGCAGCGCACGGGTTTCGGTACTGATTTGTTGGAATAAACGTTCACGGACGCTCTCTATGGTTAATCGCGGCGTTGCAGCAAGGTACGCTAAGTTTGCATAATCGGAGGCCTGCTCAAGAAATACCTCCAATAAAGTCGACTTTCCGGCGCCTTCAGGCCCAGCAAGGATAACCATACTGTTATGAAAAGTGGTGAGGTAATGCAATTGTTCCAGTAGCTTTTGTTGGCTCGGCATAATTCTTACCGGCACGGCTAAAGGAGTATGGGGGTTATCTGTCACTGCGTCACTCATAGCTTATCCTCGTGTATGGCACTCTTGAAGCTCCGCTTCGAAGAAACTAAGTCAGTGTAACGCTTGCCTGTAATAAGGTGTCGTCAACAGGATCAGATGTTATACGTGCTGATCCAATGGCGGTGGGTAGAATAAATCGTACTTGCCCTGCTTTTACCTTTTTGTCTCTATATAAGCCTGCTTGCCAAGTGCTCCAATTTATTTCTGGGGCTTTAGTTGGTAAGCCTGCTGCGGCTACTAATTGGTGTACGCGGCGGAAATCTGACGCCGTACACCAGTTCATTACACTGGCAAGGTGAGTAGCAATTACCATGCCAGCGGCTACGGCTTCGCCATGTAGCCAATTACCATAGCCTTCATGGGTTTCAATAACATGGCCAAAGGTATGGCCAAAGTTTAATAATGCACGCTGGCCTTGTTCGCGTTCGTCATTTGCAACAATGCGCGCTTTAATTTTACAACTTACGGCAATAGCGTGTTGTAAAGCTTGTTCGTCGCGCTTGAGTAAGGCGGTTATGTTCAATTCTAACCAGTCAAAAAACTCACTGTCGTCGATTACCCCATACTTAATAATTTCGGCAATACCTGCGCGAAACTCGCAGTCGGCCAAGGTATGCAAGCTGGCTGTATCAATAAGAACACCATCGGGTTGATGAAATGCACCGATCATGTTTTTACCTAATGCATGGTTAACCGCCGTTTTACCACCCACAGATGAATCAACTTGTGACAGCAATGTGGTTGGTACTTGAATCAGCGAAACGCCGCGTTGAAACGTAGCGGCAACAAAGCCTGCTAAATCGCCAACCACGCCTCCACCGAGGGCGAGAATAATACCATCGCGATGCAAGCCGCTGGCCATAACGGCGTCCATAGCCTGTCTAAAGGTATCGAGAGTTTTATATTGTTCGCCGTCGGGCATAAGGAAGTGGCCTTGGTAATAGCTGCCAAGGGCATTACGCACGCTAGCGAAATAAAGAGGTTCAATTGTAGGGTTGGAAATAATAAAAACCTGTCGCTGAATGTTGAGCAGCGACAGGAGTTGGTCAAGTATGGTGTTACCAATAATAACGGGATAACTTCGAGTACCAAGTTCAACAGTAAGTTGTTTCATCAGGCATTCCTCAGGTTATCCGTCGGTTGATATTTACCGGTAAGAAAGGAATAAAAGCTAGTTAGAAACCTAGCTTTTCAATAATTTGGCTAGCAACAACTTTAGCGCTCTGCTCATCGGTTTCAATAACCAAATCGGCTATTTCTTCATAGAGAGGATCACGTTCTTTTGCCAGCTCTGCAAGCACTTCACGTGGGTTTTCAGCGTTCGCTATAAGCGGACGTTTTTTGTCACGCTCGGTGCGCGCAACTTGTTTGTCGAGGGTGGTTTTTAAGTACACCACTATGCCTCGCGCAGATAAACGGTTGCGATTTTCGCCGCTAATAATGGAACCACCGCCGGTCGCCAAAACAATACCCATGTTCTCAGTAATTTCACTGATCACTTTTTCTTCGCGAGCGCGAAATCCATCTTCACCTTCTAATTCAAATACCCAACTAATATCAGCACCAGTACGGCGTTCTATTTCAGTATCAGAATCGAAAAAGTCTAAATGGAGGGATTTGGCGATTTGCCGTCCGATAGTGCTTTTGCCCGCACCCATAGGGCCAACCAGGAATATATTACGCTTCTCAGCCATAACTAGATTACGTCACTTCTTTTGAATCGCGATTACACACAAATGATGAGTGTCTATCCACCCCTGTACCTGTGAAAAAAGACACCGGATTATCGCAATTTAAGGGGGCAGGCGCAACCAGTTCGGGTTTTTAGTCGTTAAAGCCCTGTTTGCCGAAGGCTTTTACAGCTTGTTCTGCACGACAAAAGTGCTGACTGTCGCGCCATACAATTGAACTGTTTTCAATGCTTTGCAGCTTCCAGCTCGACTGTTCTAGGTGTTGCCCAGGGGCCAATGTAAAGTGGCGCCCTTGTGGTGTCCGTAAAATCAGTTTTTCGCCCTCTTGTTGCCATATAATGGCTGCGATCTCGTAATTTGGTGTTGTTAAATCTGCACATGGGTCGTGTTCAGGCTGTTTTATAACAGGGTGAACAGGATCTGCTGCCAACGGTGCTGTTTGATCGACTTCAGCGCTGGTGCTTACAACAAAATTAACGGGCTCAGCTGTTTTATTTGGGGGGTTATACACGAACTGAGTAAAACCTAATACAAGGCAGGCAAATGCTATCGCTGAGTATAACCAACGTTGCCTGGCTTGTTTACGTGCATACTGGGGGTTCAGCAGGTTAAGCATGTCCATAGGTTAAGCCTTGATTAAGTTTTGCGCGGCTAAGTAAATGGCTTGATTTGCGGCTAGGGGATCTGGCAGAACGGTCATATGGTTATCTTCTTTTTCATAAACAAACTCATTTGCTACCTGGGGATCAATAAAGCTAAGAGTATTTGGTACACAAAGTGCTTTTTTAAAGGGCTGCAATTGTTCGTAAAAATCCACCACTTTCATAAGTAAAAAAATACAGCTTTCGCCGCTTAAAACCACATCCCAGCGCCACTCATTTAAATTATAACCCTCGTCGGTAAGCAAAGATGCTGCCCATGCACCCGTTAGTTTAAGCCCTGCTGGCTTTTTAATAATGAGCTTTTTATACAGCTTCTCTGGTAGTTGAGCGGATATAAAAGGCTTTCTTATCAAAGGCATGAGCCTATTTTTAAAAATGTATTGGTGTAGGCTGGAACTTATGAAGTGGCCTACACTCATAGTACTGTGTGTGTGTATTGGACGCTGGCAGAGCATCACCACCTTAATGCTCTGCCGGGCGCCCAGTTTCAACCAAGCCGTTGTTAACCAGCGCTCCCCAAGCACAAAACCAACCGCCATACTCTTGTTATTTAATTGCAAAATCATTTCATTCATCTCTCATAACAAAGTTAAAAATGGGATAACGGTTAAAGTTAGCTCAAAAACTGCCTATAATGCGGCGTACTTCATCGGACGATCGCGGAAAAATTTGTGCTAAGACTGTTAAAATGGCTATTCATTAGTTTCTTTGTGCTCGGCATTTTAGGTGCCGGTGCCGTAGTTGGACTTTATTTTTACGTAAAGCCCGACTTACCCAGCGTTGAAACCTTGCGCGATGTGCGTTTTCAAACACCTATGCAGGTGTACACTAAAGACGGCAAGCTGATTTCACAGTTCGGTGAACAGCGCCGAATACCCGTTACCTTTGAAGAACTTCCCAAACAACTGATTGACGCTGTGCTGGCAACAGAAGACTCGCGTTTTTATGATCACTTTGGGGTTGACCCGATTGGTGTTGCACGGGCTTTCCGAGTGTTAATCATGACCGGTGAAGTTCGTGAAGGCGCAAGTACCATTACCATGCAGGTTGCACGTAACTTTTTTCTTACCCGCGATAAAGTGTGGACGCGTAAAATTAAAGAGGCCTTTATTGCTTTGCATATTGAAAGGCTGCTCAGTAAAGAAGAAATTATTACCCTTTATATGAATAAACCGGGGCTAGGTCACCGTGCCTTTGGCGTGGCTGCAGCTGCGCAGGTTTATTACGGACGCCCACTAGACGAATTGACGCTAGCTGAAATGGCGACGATCGCCGGTTTATTCCAAGCACCTTCGGCACAAAATCCAATTAGTAGTCCAGCACGGGCGGTGCAGCGCCGCCGTGTGGTTTTACGCCGCATGTTAGACACGGGTGTCATTAACCAAAGTGAGTACGAAACAGCCTATAACGCTCCAGTAACTGGTTCATACCATGTAGCTAAAGTGGAAGTGAGCGCGCCTTACGTGGCCGAAATGGTTCGTCAGGAAATGGTTGACCGTTATGGTGAAGAAGAAGCCTACAACAGCGGTATGCGGGTTTATACAACGGTAACAGCGGCGCAACAGGAAGCCGCTGAAATGGCATTGCGAGAAAACCTCCATGAATACGATGAACGCCACGGTTATCGTGGTGCAGTAATGAAACTGTGGGGTTATAGCGATGCTGAAACACGTGCATTACGAGTAGGCGGGGCTATAGATAGCGTAACCTTAGAAATGATCCGTACGCACAAAGGTAAGCGTTGGAATAACGACACTATAAAGCAGCATTTAAGTCGCCAGCCCCGTTTTGGCCGTTTAATTTCTGCTGTTGTTTTAGAAGTAAAAGAACAGACCGCAGAGGTTATGCTTCGTGGCGGTGAAATTGTTACCTTGCCATGGCATGCAATGGATTGGGCCCGACAATTTCTTGATCACGACCGCCAAGGCCGAGCTCCACAAAGCGCAGAAGAGATTATGGCCGCTGGGGATCAAATTTGGATACGTGAAGTTGATGATGAATTACGTTTAGCGCAGTTGCCAGGGCCGAGCTCGGCGGTTGTTGCGCTAGATCCACAAGACGGGGCTGTGCAAGCAATTGTAGGTGGTTATAGCTTTAATGTGAGCCAATATAACCGTGCCATGCAGGCAAAACGTCAGGTAGGTTCAACGATCAAGCCGTTTATTTATGCATCTGCGTTAGACAATGGCTTTACGCTGTCAACATTAGTGAATGACGCACCCATAACCCAATGGAACCCAGGCACCAACTCAGCTTGGCGGCCGCGCAATTCACCTGAAGTTTACGACGGCCCTATTCGACTGAGAGAAGCCATAGCACGCTCTAAAAACGTTGTTTCAGTACGCCTGCTCAGAAGCTTAGGTGTCGATACGGTTGCCGATTATTTATTACGCTTTGGTTTTTTAGACAGCGATATAACTCGCAGTGAAGCGCTATCGTTAGGCTCGGCAAGTTTTACCCCGATGGAAATGGCGCGCGGTTTCTCAGTGTTCGCCAACGGTGGGTTTTTAATTGACCCCTATTTTATTAGCCATATTGACGACGACGCAGGTAATGAATTATTTCGTGCAAGCCCAGTGTTAGCTTGCTTAGAATGTGAAACTTTACAAAACAAACTTTTACAAGGGCTCATTGCGCGAGAAGACTTAACCGAAGAAGAGCAGCAGCAACTTGATGCGAAGTTGGCCCCGCGGGTGGTGTCGCAGCAAATAGCTTTTCTTGTTAGTGATGCGTTGCGCTCGTCTATTTGGGGTGGCGGCTCATGGCCGAATAACACAGGTTGGAACGGAACAGCTTGGCGTGCGCAAGCACTACGGAATCGTAATATGTCAGGTAAAACGGGTACCACCAACGATGCTAAAGACGCTTGGTTTGCAGGTATGATGCGAGGCAGCGCGACGATATTTTGGGTGGGGTACGACAATCTAGAAAATCGCTTAGGCCGAGTAACGTTAAACAGCAATTTGGGGCGTCAACGCCAGCCTATTGTGGGTTCCGATGCAGGCGGTACAACGGCATTACCAGGCTGGGTACGTTACATGAAAGAAGTGTTACCGCAGCTCGATAGCAGCCCTTATATTTTGCCAGAAGGCATGACTTCCGCACGGATAGATCAAAAAACAGGGCAGCTTTCACGTCGTACAGACTACACAAGTATTTTTGAATATTTCATTCAAGGCACTGCGCCCACTGAGTTCGTTGAGCAGGGTGAAAGTACGCCACTTATTTTCGAAGACAAAGACAGCAGTATATTCCAGTAGGTTATGCACTGCATGACCTACTGTGGCGGCACGTCAGACAGTACCTAAACGTGCTAATAACTGGTGCAAGTCAGACTGCACGCCACCGGCGGTCACTTGCTTACCTGCACCAGGGCCGCTTATAACCAGCGGCATGTCGTTATACCATTCGCTGAAAATAACAAAAATATTTTCACCAGGAATTAAATTGGTCAGCATGTCTTTGTCGTCAATAAAATCGATACCGACTCGCGCATTACTACGGTCTTTTTCAACCGAGAAACTAGCCATTAGACGAGGTAATTTACCGTCTTTGCGTGCTTCAGCCCAAAGTTTTTCCATAGGTTCATTGAGTTCGTCTAAACGCTCCATAAACTCCTTGAGTGGAATGTCTTTTAAGTGCTCAGGTACCAGCCCTTGCACTTCAACATCACCCCAGTCAAGAGTAGCGCCAATGTCGCGACCAACAATTAACAGTTTACGGACAATGTCTTGGCACGAAAGGTCTTCCCGTGGATCTGGTTCTGTATAACCTTCTATTTTTGCGCGTCGTACGAGGTCAGCAAAGCTTTCTTGGCCTTGGTCGTAATTTTCAAAAAGCCAACTTAAGGTGCCAGAAAAAATACCTGAAATACTACGAATGCGGTCACCTGAACGAATCAGATCTTTAATGGCATAGTTAAGCGGTAGCCCAGCGCCCACAGTTGTGTTGTACAGCCACTCACGCTCCCACTCTTGTTGAATAGTACGGATTTCACGATATAAGGCTTCAGGCGCGGCTCCGGCACGTTTGTTAGCACTAATAATATGTAAACCGTTAGCAAAAAAGCTCGAATAATGGCGGGCCACATCGTCGGAGTCGGTTAAGTCTATGGCGATTAATTCGTCAAATGGTGCATTGGGTAGTTCACGCAGCAGTTCATTCAGTACATAAGGGCGAGCTAAGCGTTCAAAGTCTTCTTGCCAGTTATTTAATTCAACGCCATTGTAGTCAAGCCAAAGCCGTGATGAACTGGCAATGCCCATAATTTTTACATCAATAGACTCATTCAAATTGTCGCGTTGCTTGCGGAATAGTTTCAACCATTCACTACCAATGTTGCCGCGGCCAATGACTAACACACCGACACTACGGCGGAAGTTAAACAGCAAGCTATGCAAGCGGTTTAAAAAGCTGTGATCAAGTTTTTGACCCAATATAGCAATGGCGGAATTATTGTTTTCGGCAACAGCGAAATAGCGTAATTGCTGTTCGTCAACTTCACGTTTAAGCACAGCAAATTGTCGTGTTTCTTTAATACGAGCGCCTACTAAAGCCACCATGCTATAACCGCTAATTTCACGTACGTGCACAGCAGCGTCTTGTTCGCTAAACCACAGGCGTACGTATTCAAGTAAGTTTTGGTGGAAAGCAAAATGTTGCTGGCCGTTATCAACCCAGCTTAATAAGGGTTCAAGGCACTTTTCTTTAAAGGTTTGTAGTAACTCTTTGTGTTCAAGGGCAATGCTAAACAAAGTGACGTCTTGCAATGAGGTGAGTACTTTACCTTGAGCTTCTGTGTAGTCGTATTTGCCAATGCGTGTTTGTTGATTTTCAACTTTTAAACTAGAACGTACACTAATGACCATACGTTCGCGATTAATCGGCTGGAAAGTGCGCGGGTGCAACACAGGACTACCTAACCGTGCAAGTTCCTCGGCTTCTGCCCAGTCGAGGGAAGGCAAACTAACCACCCGTTCAACTTTGCGCGGGTCGGCACTATAAACCCCAGCAACGTCTTTCCAAATAGTGGTTTGACGGCTGTCTACCAAGCTGCCAATTAGGGTGGCTGAATAGTCGCTACCATTGCGGCCGAGTAATAAAGTACGGCCGGTACCTGCTTCGGAGCATATAAACCCAGTAACAATAAAACGTGTGCCAGGATATGGGGAAATACGCTCAAGTAATGCGGTACGAGACTCTTGTGTGTGAATAACAGGTTCGGCGGCATCGTCGGCAGATAAAAAAGTGCGTGCGTCAATATAATCAGCCCGCGTACCTTGGCGCTGTAATAAGGCGGCTAAAAGACGTGCAGACCACAGCTCGCCATAAGCACAAAGCTCTGCGCGGTCTATATTTTCTTCGCCAATCAACCAGCGCTGCCAACGGGCAAAGTCTTGCTCTGACAGAGAGTGGCATATTTCGAGCGGGCGGCCTGCTAAGAGCTCGTCAATTAAACCTTGTTGGTAGCGTTGTAGCGAGTCGAGTAAATTAGCAGCGTAAGCTGCGTCGTTCTCGCGTGCTTCAATAATGGCAATAATACGGTTGGTGGTGTCGCCAGCAGCAGAAACAATAACCAAGTCACTGGTGCCAGCATGTTCGGTAACAATGCGAGCCACACGGCGATAACAATAAGCGTCGGCCAAGCTACTTCCGCCGAATTTATGAATGTGAACTTCATCGGCAATAGTTTGAAGACGTTCTGGCGTAACACTAACGGAAACTGCTGTTGTGCTCATGTCGTAACTCAACCATTTGATGTTTCTGGTACTGGGATGTTTTGCATCATAGCGAAACTTTTTTGCAATTGGAAGTTTAGATGGCTAAATGATTTTCTGTCAGGCATAATTATAAAGCATAAGGTATAACGAAAAGGCGGGTCATACTGCCACTATTGAAAACTTTTACGGGAGGTTTAACAAATGAAGTGGGATGGTGATTATATTTACCCTTACGCAGAGCATGGGAAAAAGGCCGAGCAGGTGAAAAAGGTAACCGTATCTATTCCGCTGCGTGTGTTAAAAGTGCTCACCGACGAACGTACCCGCCGCCAGGTGAGTAATTTGCGCCACGCGACAAATAGTGAACTCTTGTGTGAGGCCTTCTTGCATGCCTTTACGGGGCAGCCGCTACCTACCGATGACGACCTGAAGAAAGATAACCCATATCGAGTACCGGCGCAGGTTCGAGAAATACTTCAGGCCCAAGGAATTGAAATTGGACCTGAAGAGTTATTCGAAGACACTGACGAAGACTAATCGACCATATAGTTCTTAGGTAAATCGATACGGGCAACACCAGAAGCCACAGCTGCTTCTGCAACTGCCCGTGCCACACGACTACACAAGCGTGGGTCCATAGGCTTAGGAATAATGTACTCTGGCCCAAACTCAAGCGAATCAACACCGGCGGCCGCTAATACGCTTTCGGGAACCGGCTCTTTAGCCAGCTGCCGAATGGCTTCTACTGCCGCAATTTTCATTTCGTCGTTAATTCGACTGGCGCGGACATCAAGTGCTCCACGGAATATGAATGGGAAGCAAAGTACGTTGTTTACTTGGTTCGGGTAGTCAGAACGGCCCGTTGCCATAATTACACCATTTCGCGCAGCCAATGCTATTTCAGGGCGAATTTCAGGGTCTGGATTTGAGCAAGCAAGCACAATCGGGTTGTCTGCCATAAGTAGCAGATCATCGGCCGTTAATAAGTCCGGGCCAGACACTCCAACAAATACGTCGGCTTGGTGAATGACTTCTTGTAAGGTGCGCTTGTCAGTGTTGTTAGCAAATAACTGTTTGTATTCATTCAAATCGGTGCGACGAGTATGAATCACGCCCTTGGAGTCGAGCATATAAATATTTTCGCGTTGTGCACCACATTTTATAAGCAGTTCCATGCACGCAATAGCTGCAGCGCCTGCCCCCATGCATACAATTTGAACTTCGTTGATGGCTTTTTCTCGAATGTCCAAAGCGTTTAGTATGCCTGCTGCGGTTACAATTGCGGTGCCGTGTTGGTCGTCGTGAAAAACAGGAATGTCGCAACGCTCAATTAAGGCTTTTTCAATTTCAAAGCATTCAGGGGCTTTAATGTCTTCTAGGTTAATACCGCCGAAGGTATTAGCAATGTTGGCAACTGTATTAATGAAGTCTTGTGTGGTGCGATGAGTCACTTCAATGTCGATAGCATCTATTCCAGCAAAGCGCTTAAACAATAATGCTTTACCTTCCATTACCGGCTTCGATGCTAATGGGCCCAAATTCCCTAAGCCTAAAATAGCGGTTCCGTTACTAATTACCCCAACCAAATTTCCTTTCGCAGTATACCGGTAGGCATCGTCTGGGTTTTCGGCAATAGCGCGCACTGGCTCTGCAACACCGGGGCTGTAAGCTAAGGCAAGGTCTTTGGCGCTTTCCGCCGCAGTGGTGAGCTCAATACTAATTTTACCTGGGCGTGGAAATTCGTGGTAATCAAGAGCCTGCTGTTTGAATGCTGCTTTAGGGTCTTTCATGAGCGTATTGAGTCCTTAGGCGTGGAGAAGGAGTTAGGCTACATATTGTAGGTACTTTTAAAGAAAAAACATATCATACCAATGGAGTTAACCTAAACGAGCTGGATTCTTGCCTAATCGTGGTGCAGTAACACTTGCGAGATGGGCGTCACCTCGGTATTGTAACTTCTTTGTTAATAGCCTGAAGCCGGCCTCAGATCGGTATTTTTCGCTAACGTACAACATTTTTTAAATTAGGTGGAAGTAAAACATGAAACATTGGAGCCAATTTTGGGGCGCAAGTAACTCGTTAAGCAGTTTTTCTGAAGGTGATGCTGCTGAAGGCTATAGCGCAGAAGTGAAAGACTTCTGGGTTGATGCGGTAAAAGGATTAGATAAAGAAGCGGTTATTGTTGACATAGGTACAGGCAATGGTGCGTTAGCTGTTTTGCTAAATGACTACCGCAAAGAAAAGAAACAAAATTGGCAGCTGCATGGCGTTGATGCAGCTGAAATAGCTCCGAAAGACCTTGAGAAAACAAACGACAGCCTAAAAGGCCGTTTCGACGGCATCGAGTTCCACCCGAAAACTGATATGGGCGCCATGCCTTTTGATGACGCATCTGTCGACTGTGTCGTTAGCCAGTTTGCTTTTGAGTACGGTGAAGAAAGTGCTGCTTTAAATGAAATTATGCGCATTTTAAAACCAGGCGGTCGTTTTATTATGATGGGACACCATAAAAAGTCTGTGGTGCATAAATCTACTGAAACGGGCATTCAAACTTTGCAATATATTTTGCATGAAACGCCTTTGTTCATTCAAGCGGAACTCTATTTACGCATTGCCTCACAAGCACTGAGAAATATGGATATACAAGCTTATCAAGCAACTCAAGAAGGCCAGGCGACAGGCAAAACAGTTGAGTGGATGCTACACCACATTCAAGACAAATATAAAAAAGATGACGAGAAAGTGTGGGCAAGTGATGTAGGCCGCCGCGTGGTAAACCTTGTAAGTGAGGCAAAAACGGCTGCCGATGCGGATCGAGCAATGCGCGAGTTGAACATTCATTATCAGCTGCTTACTGGGCATGTACTGCGCTTGAAAGACATGAGCCTGGCTGCAAAAACTGAAGCCCAAGTGAAGAAGCTCATTGCGGCTGCGAAGAAAGCAGATGCGGCGGGTGAATATAACGAAATGCTGTTAGGCGGCGAAGTATTTGCGTGGGTGGTTAAACTAGAGAAGAGCGTTGCTTAAGCGTTAAGTAGATAGAACAAGGCACAAACAAAAACGCCGCGTACATTTATTAAATGTACGCGGCGTTTTAATTTCTAAGCTTATTTCAGAGCTTAAGTTAAATAAGAAGGTTTTATTTAGACTTAAGTGAACCGAAACGCTGCTTGAACTTGTCTACACGTCCGCCTGAGTCTACGTTTTTCTGCTTACCAGTGTAGAATGGGTGGCACTCTGAACATACGTCGATGTGCATGTCTGAACAGCGTGTAGAGCGAGTTTCGAATTTGTGTCCGCACGAACAAGTTACATTAATTGCTTCGTACTTAGGGTGAATACCTTGTTGCATTAGGGGTTACCTCGAATTTTCGGGCCGCATCGCCATCCGCGCTTTCCGCGAATACCATACGTGTTTAAGTAGCATTGCTACCTTAGAATAAAATGAGCGCGGATCTTATATCAGGAGTGCTCAAGGATCAAGCAGCTTGTTCTGTCATTGTGCGTTTCTTTCAACCCACGAAGGCGGTAGCATAGAGCGTATTCACCTCGGGAGTAAAACTCGTGTCTATTCGGTATGTACGCGTTGCGTTGCCGGTGCCTATGCGCCAACTTTTTGATTATCGCCTTCCGGCGAATGTGGCTATGCCTGAAATAGGCGCGCGGGTACGAGTTCCTTTTGGTCAGCGGCAGCTGATTGGTTTTGTACTTGGCTGCAATGTAACGCCTGAAGTTGCAGAAAAGCAGTTAAAAGATGTGCTTGAAGTGCTCGATATGGAGCCTTTATGGCCAGAGCCCATGTGGGATTTATTACAGTGGGCTGCGCGCTATTATCATCACCCACTCGGCGACGTACTCAGCCACGCTGCGCCCGCATTAGTGCGGCAAGGGCAATTACCTAGCTACGAAACCACAACACGGTATCAGTTAACTGAACTTGGCCGCGAGCAAGTATTAAGTGAATTAAGTAGAGCACCACAACAGCAACGTTTAATGGCTGCGCTACAGCGTGGTGCTATGTATGCGGCGGGCGTACGTGCTCAAGACATTCCAAGCAGCACAGTAAAAAACTTACTAGATAAAGGCTGGGTGGAAGCCGAACTATTAGAGTTAAAACCAGAAGGCTGGCATTGCGACGGTGCACACGATGCGCTGACTTTAAATGAAGAGCAGGCGGCAGCGGTAGGTGCAATGCTCGGGCCCATTAAACGTTCTGAAGCTAAAGTGTGGTTACTGGACGGTGTCACAGGTAGCGGTAAAACAGAAGTGTACTTGCAGGCTATGGAAGCAGTACTACAGCGTGGTGAACAAGTGGTGGTACTGGTACCTGAAATTGGTTTAACACCACAAACCGTATCGCGCTTTGAGAAACGTTTTCATGTACCTATTGTATCTTTGCATTCGGGCTTAACTGATAGTGAACGCTTACAGTCATGGTTGCAGGCGCGCGACGGTGGCGCGGCGATTATTATTGGCACTCGCTCGGCTATTTTCACGCCCTGCAAAAAAATTGGTTTAATGATTTTAGACGAAGAACACGACAGTTCATTCAAACAACAAGACGGTTTTCGCTATAATGCCCGTGATTTAGCAGTAAAACGTGCCTACCAAGAAGGTTTTGGTCTTATTTTAGGTTCAGCCACGCCATCGCTTGAGTCGTTAGCGAATGCAAAAGCGGGTCGCTACCAACATTTATTGCTGAGCAATCGAGCTGGCGGAGCGCAATTAGCCCATCACGCGGTAATCGACTTAAAACAACAGCGTTTGCATCAGGGTCTGTCGGACCAATTATTGGCGACCATGGCGAAGCACCTGCAGGCGGGCAACCAAGTTTTGTTATTTTTAAATCGGCGGGGTTACGCCAGCGCTTTGTTGTGCCACGAGTGCGGCTGGACGTCAGAGTGTAACCGTTGCCAAGCGAACATGACTTTGCACCAACAAGACCACGTGTTGCAATGCCATCACTGTGGTAGCCAACGGCGTATTCCACGCCAATGCGGCGACTGTGGTAGTACTCAGGTTATTTCTCAGGGTTTAGGCACGGAACAACTTGAAGAAGCGATTGCCAAGCATTTTCCCGGTTACAAAGTTCTGCGCATCGACCGTGACAGCACGCGCAAAAAAGGCCAGTTAGAACAGGCGTTACAAGCGGCAGCAAAGGGTGAGTTTTCAATTTTAATTGGCACCCAAATGTTAGCGAAGGGGCATCACTTTCCACATGTTACGCTGGTTTCATTGCTCGATGTAGACGGCGCCTTGTATAGTTCAGACTTCAGAGCGCCGGAGCGTTTGGCGCAGTTATATTTGCAGGTTGCCGGGCGAGCCGGACGAGAAGAGAAGCCGGGTACCGTGGTGTTACAAACACACCACCCAGAGCATCCACTTATTCAAGAATTGGTAAATAATGGCTACCGTGACTTTGCCGACGCAGCTTTGGAAGAGCGTGAGCAAGCGATGCTACCACCTTATGCTGCCATGGCACTACTGCGGGCAGAGGCCACGTCGCGGGATGCCGCTGAGGCTGTTTTAAAGGCGATGGCCGACTATTTGAATGAGCACCCCGATGTAACTGTGATTGGTCCCATGCCGGCACCGCTAGGGCGGCGTGCAGGCCGCTACAGATATCAACTGTTACTCCATGCGCAACAACGTGCGCCATTGCATAGTTGGCTGATGCAATTATTGCCGACGCTGGAAAAACTACCGGAAACACGCAAAGCACGTTGGTCGCTCGACATTGACCCGCAAGATTTTGCTTAATGGACGGTGTTTTTTATGGTCAGTAACGATTAAACTAGGCCACTGCTTTTCAAATCATTATCTTTGAATTTTTATACACGCATTTTATACGCATTAATTAAACGAGGAATGGCCCGTGCCATGAGAGAACAACTAGAAGCCCTACTAACGACTGCAATTGACACCCTAATTGCAAATGGTACTTTGCCCGCCGACATCACGCCACGCATTGTGCTTGACCGTCCGCGCGACAAAAGTCATGGCGACTTCGCAACTAACCTCGCATTAATGCTGGCGAAACCAGCTGGGCTGAACCCGCGCGCTTTAGCGGAAGCCATTATTGCTGCACTGCCTGAAAACACTTTATTAGCGAAGTGCGACATTGCTGGCCCAGGCTTTATCAACTTCAGTATTAACCAGAACCAATTGATCGATCAGCTTGAAGCAGCATGGGCAGATAGCAATTTAGGCGTTCCTTTAGCCGAGCAAGCCGACACTGTGGTTATCGACTATTCTTCGCCAAACCTTGCTAAAGAAATGCACGTTGGCCATTTACGTTCGACCATTATTGGTGACGCGGTCGCTCGTACTTTGAGCATGCAAGGCCATAAAGTTATTCCACAAAACCATGTGGGTGACTGGGGTACGCAGTTCGGCATGCTTTTAGCGCACATGGAAGACGAATTAAAAGAACAAGCCTCAGAAACATTGCAACTGTCCGATTTAGAAACTTTCTATAAAGCAGCTAAAACACGCTTTGATGAAGAAGAAGGCTTTGCTGATCGGGCGCGTAACTTGGTGGTCCAGTTACAAGGCGGTGATGCCCATTGTTTAAAACTGTGGCAAGAATTTATTAATGTATCTATGGAGCATTGCCAAGCCGTGTACGACCGTTTAGGTGTGCAGCTGACCCACGCAGACGTTATGGCTGAAAGCGCCTACAACAACGAGCTGGCTTCGGTTGTTACCGACCTACGTGCGCAAGGTCTACTCGTAGAAGACCAAGGTGCCCAGTGTGTGTTTCTTGATGAATATAAAGGTAAAGAAGGCGAGCCGCTGCCGATTATTGTGCAGAAAAGAGATGGCGGATATTTATATGCAACAACCGACTTGGCCGCAGTGCGTTACCGTACAGATAGCCTGCAAGCGAACCGTATTATTTATGTAACTGACGCGCGTCAGTCGTTACATTTCGACCAAATTTTTACCCTTAGCCGCAAAGCGGGTTATGCCAGTGATGCTGTACGTTTAGAGCATTTAGGTTTTGGTATGGTGCTTGGTAAAGACGGACGACCTTACAAAAGTCGCGACGGTGGCGTCACTAAATTAGCCGACTTGCTCGACGAAGCAGAACGCCGCGCACTCGACCTTATTGCCAGTAAAGGTTCTGATTTAAGCCCAGCAGAACAAGCGGATATTGCTCGGGTCGTGGGTATTGCTTCTGTTAAGTATGCGGACTTATCGAAAAACCGTACTAGCGACTACATGTTTGATTGGGACACCATGTTGAGCTTTGAGGGCAATACAGCACCTTACTTGTTGTATGCAAATACACGTGTGAAAAGTGTGTTTCAGCGTGCCGGTATTGACCCGGCTTCGCTGACAGGAACTATTCAGCTTGCTAACGAACAAGACCAGGCCTTAGCCAATAAGCTGGCGCGTTTTCCAGAAATTATTGCCAGTGTGGGTAGCAAAGGTATGCCGCATTACTTGTGTGGTTATTTATTTGAACTGGCAGGGGCCTTTTCGTCTTTTTACGAAGCGAGTCCTATTTTAAATGCTGACGACGAAGCATTAAAAGAAAGCCGTTTAAAATTAGCTGCCTTAACGCAACGAACCCTTGAAAAAGGCTTGTCGTTGCTTGGTATTGAAACCTTAGAGCGAATGTAAGCTGTGGCCGTAGATTACGCTAAAAAGAAGCCGCCTAAGCGCAGAGCAACACCTAAAAAACGCAAAGCTCCGGCAGCAAAGCCGAAAACAGGGGCTGTGCGTAACCAACGTGATCGCAGCGTATCGCTACCGCGTTTAGTGTTTACCATACTGGCGGTCATTGTATTTGTAGCTGCCTTGTTCATGCTAAAAAGCAAGGGTAACCCAAAACCAGTTAAAAAATCAGCGGCACAGCAGCGTAGTGAAGAAGCTTTGCCAGCGTTACCAGAAGAACGTTGGAGCTACATTGAAGCACTTGAAAATAAAGAAGTGGAAGTGATAGTGCCAGAACGTGCGGCGTCACGACCACGCCTTATTCAATGCGCATCGTTCCGAAATGAAGCCGACGCCGACGCCATGCGTGCAAAAATTGCCTTTATGGGTTTGGAAGCTCAAGTGCGTGCTACCCAAGGTGAAACCGGCATGTGGTATCGCGTAATCCTTGGGCCTTTTGAGAACCAACGAACAGCCCAATCAACAACCCATAAGTTGCAACGTGGTGGTGTTAACAACTGCCAAATATGGAACTGGACCGACTAATTACAAAGAAATAACTAAGGAATAAAGAGGCGGGGCATTGAATTGTTCCGTCGCAGCCCCTATCTAAACTCCTATGATTCATTGAAAACTTTGGCTTTCTAAAGGCCAGGGTAGGAGTACTTCCCTATGACCACTATCGTTTCAGTTCGTCGCGGCGACCAAGTTGCCATTGGCGGCGACGGGCAAGTTTCATTAGGTAACACGGTAATGAAAGGCAATGCCCGTAAGGTTCGACGTTTATACAAAGACCAAGTTATTGCAGGCTTCGCGGGCGGTACTGCCGACGCATTCACGCTTTTTGAACTCTTTGAAGCAAAATTAGAAAAGCATCAGGGCAATTTAACTAAAGCGGCCGTTGAACTAGCCAAAGACTGGCGTACTGACCGAATGTTACGGCGACTGGAAGCATTATTAGCGGTTGCCGACAAAACCACCTCGCTGATTATCACCGGTAACGGTGACGTGGTGCAGCCAGAAGACGACCTGATTGCTATTGGTTCAGGCGGGCCATTTGCTCAGTCTTCCGCACGTGCGTTACTGGAAAATACAGACTTAAGTGCCGTTGATATTGTTGAAAAAAGCTTAACCATTGCAGGCAGTATTTGTGTCTACACAAATGGCTTCCAAACCATTGAAGTTTTAGACGCAGAGCCGAGCAAGGAGTAGATATGTCGAATATGACCCCCCGTGAAATTGTAGATGAATTGAACCGCCATATTATTGGTCAAGAAGACGCCAAACGCGCGGTCGCCGTAGCATTACGTAACCGCTGGCGACGTATGCAATTAGGTGAAGAATTACGCCAAGAAGTTACCCCGAAAAACATTTTGATGATCGGCCCGACAGGTGTGGGTAAAACTGAAATTGCCCGTCGTTTAGCGAAGCTAGCGAATGCGCCATTTATTAAGGTTGAAGCTACTAAATTTACCGAAGTGGGTTATGTAGGAAAAGAAGTTGAGTCGATCATTCGTGACTTAACCGACACGGCTGTGAAGCTCATGCGTAGTACTGAAATTGCCCGAGTACGCCACCGTGCGGAAGACGCAGCGGAAGACCGCATACTAGACGCTTTACTACCGCCGGCGAAGAAAAACTGGAGCAGTGACGAACCAAACAGTGGCAATGAAGAACAGAGTGCGACTCGACAAACGTTCCGCAAAAAACTGCGTGAAGGTAGCTTAGACGATAAAGAAATCGAAATAGACTTAGCTATGGCGAACGTGGGTGTAGAAATTATGGCGCCACCGGGTATGGAAGAAATGACGTCGCAATTGCAGAGTATGTTTCAGAATGTATCGGGTGGAAAAACCAAAAAACGTAAACTAAAGATTAAAGATGCTTTAAAGCAGCTGGTGGAAGAAGAAGCGGCCAAGTTACTTAACCCAGATGAAATTAAAGAAAAAGCAGTCGATGCAGTTGAACAAAACGGTATTGTGTTTCTTGATGAAATTGACAAAATTTGCCGCCGTGCCGACATGAGTGGCGGTGGTGCAGATGTTTCGCGAGAAGGTGTACAACGCGACTTACTGCCCCTAGTGGAAGGCACAACGGTTAGCACTAAGCACGGTATGGTGCGTACAGACCACATCTTATTTATTGCATCGGGTGCGTTTCAAATGTCGAAACCGTCAGATCTTATTCCAGAACTGCAAGGGCGCTTGCCTATTCGGGTAACATTGAAAGCGCTCACAACAGACGACTTCGTGAGTATTTTAACCGAGCCAAGCGCATCGTTAACGGAGCAATATAAAGCCTTGATGGCGACGGAAGGTGTAACCGTTGATTTCACCGCCAACGGTATTCGCCGTATTGCTGAAATTGCTTGGCAAGTAAACGAGTCGACAGAAAATATTGGCGCACGGCGTTTACACACGGTACTTGAGCGCTTAATGGAAGAAATTTCATTCGATGCTTCGGAAAAAGACGGTACGTCGTTAACGGTTGATCAAGATTATGTGAACCAGCACTTGAATGAGCTGGCCGACGACGAAGACCTCAGCCGGTTTATTCTTTAAGCCGCAGTTATATCATCAAGTATGCCAGCTGGTTAGCGACTACTCGTCACTGACCAGCTGGAATTTCGTACTGCCCCAATGCTGCCAATGCTGTTGTAAAATATCTAGTGCTAGATGTATGTCAACAGGTGGTGAGAGTAAGTAGCCTTGCGCTGAGTCGCAACCCATATCAAGTAGTGCAGAAAGCTGCTCTTGGGTTTCTACACCTTCCGCAATAACTTGTTTTTTCAATCCATGGCTGAGCTGTACCAAGGTACGGACAATAATCAGGTTGGTATCGTTTTCGAGCATTTCACTAATAAAACTACGGTCAATTTTTATCCGCGATATAGGCAAGCGGCGTAAATAAGACAGCGACGAATAGCCAGTACCAAAGTCGTCGATGGACACACGAACCCCCATTGCTTGCAGCTCGCTAAGTACGTTTAGTCCCGTATTTATATCTGAAACAGCAACGTTTTCAGTAATTTCCAATTCAATGTCGGATGCTTTCAATTCATATTTTTGCAATAAATTGCGTACCTTGGTGCAAAGCGCTTTACTGGTAAATTGGCGAGCACTTAGATTAACAGCAATGGGAACTGTGCGTTCACCTGCTTGCCGCCATCGGTAAAGTAATTGTGCGCAATGTTCGAGTACCCAGTTGTCAACTTCTGCGGCCATACCTAATTGCTCTACATAAGGTAAAAACTCACCCGGGCCAAGCAAGCCACGGCTGGGGTGTTGCCAGCGAATTAGGGCTTCAAAAGAATTTAAAGTTTTATTTCGACCAGAATAAATAGGCTGCAATTGAATAAAAAACTCATTCTGTTGCAATGCGCGGCGCAACTCAGGTTCGATGTCGGCCAGGCGGGTGTAGTTTTCGTCCATACCCCGTTGGTACATCATAATATCTGGGTTCGTTGCCAGTTTGGCGTTAGCCAATGCAATATTGGCTTTACTTAACAAGCCTTCGGTACGGCTACCGTGTTGGGGATAACGGGCAATACCTAAACTACAGGAAATGTGTACTTCATGAGCGTCGACAATCATGGGCTTTTGCAGAGCGGTTTGAATATTTACTGCGAGGTCTTCCATGAAAGAAAGGCGTTTCAAATGGTCAAATACGAGTATAAATACGTCGCCACTAATGCGTGCGGTTAATAATGACTTAGTCTGGATATGGCGTAAACGCTCACTAATTTCAATTAATACGCGGTCACCACCCCGCATGCCTAAGCTGTCGTTAATGGCTTTAAACCGATCAAGCCCCACCATAACTATGGTTAAATGACGACCATTGGCTCTACATGAGTCAATAAGCAAAGGCATTTTACTCATAAACTCGCCACGGTTAGGTAGCTTTGTTAAGGCGTCGTGGCGGTGTAAAAACTCGGCTTGTTGCATGGCGTTTAAGGCTTGATAACGGACAGATTCAAGCAGCCAAATGGTTACCCCCATGGCGGTAAATACAAGTGAGATAATGTTAAAAAAACCTTGGTAGGCCCAAATTGTTTCTTGTGCGGAATAACTGGGGAAGTGTTGGAACAAGGCAATGAGTAATAAATTTTTGAGTCCTTGTGAACCTAAAGCTACGGCTATAAGGCGCGGGCCAAGCAAAGCAATAGTGTTACGCCAAATAAGAACACTAATAACTGTTAAACAAAGGCCTGTAATGGACAACATAATATATTCTTTCGTAGCTATAAAGCTGGACGTAGGGTCGCTAGCCACGCTGCTCGCTGTGCCCGTTTTGACCAACAGCAGGCTAATTAGACTTAATAGTGTGGCGCTGATATAAACAACCCAACGCCAAAAGCGTGCAGGCGGCGCTTGGCGAACAATGTCGAACACACCAAAACATAAAACGGCAAGTGAAATGTAGAGTGAGATTGAATGAGCCGGCTGCAGAAAAAATGCATATTGTTTAACGCTAGGCAACCAAGAAGCACCAGCTACAAAAAAGAAGTTGAAGCTAGTAGAAAGACCGTAATATAAGGCCCCGTAAGACCAAAAACGTAAATATGGGTGGCGGTATAAACGAAAATAATGCAGCAGCAATAACGAGAAGCCAAGCATAAGAAAGGCCTGTCCCGCATAGCTAGCACTAGCTATTGCTATATTCGTAGGGTGCATATAAAACAAACCCTTACTTTTATTGTTATTATTGTTAACAGTTAGTTGATTTAACTGCTTTTCTTGCTAAAAATCAAGCCTATCTAAGTGTTTGTAATGAATTTTGCTGCTCTGCTTGCGATTAAAAATAGCAATAGTTTTTAACCAAAGGCGTTCAAGGGTATACTGGTACTCAAATACTTTGCTAACAGCAGGAACCTGATCATGGAATACAATACGTCTGAGTTATGTGATTTATATGCCGACTCTATCGATGTGGTTGAACCAATGTTTGTAAATTACGGCGGACGCAGTTCTTTTGGTGGTCAGGTTGTTACGGTAAAATGCCATGAAGACAAAGGCGTTATTGAAACCGTACTTACCCAAGACGGTACTGGTAAAGTACTCGTGATTGACGGTGGTGGCTCACTTCGCCGTGCATTAATTGACATTACGATTGCAGAAATAGCCCTAGAAAACGATTGGGAAGGCATTATTTGCTACGGCTGTGTACGCGACGTCGACGCTCTTGAAGAACTTGACTTAGGTATTCAAGGCATTGCTTCCATTCCTGTAGGCGCTGATTCTGAAAGCGTTGGCGAGTCTGACATTGCGATTAATTTCGGTGGTGTTACTTTCCTACCTGACGATCATGTCTATGCCGATAACACAGGCGTTATTCTTTCGCCTGAGCCTATCGATATTGACTAAAGGTTAGATTATTTCTGTGTCTGCTATTCCTGAGTTTATAAAACGGGCTGATCCACAACAGTGGGTGCGTGCCCGTGAGGGCGAAATAAAGCTTGGCCAAGCCGTGTCCTGTTTGCCGCCTTGTGAAAACTATAGTGCTTGTTTGGCCGAACTTTATGCAGCTGGCCGTAAAGTTGCGATTGTTGGCGTGCCTGAAAGTATTGGGCCACGGGCCAACTTAGGTCGGAGCGGCGCTGAAGGTGGCTGGGACGCCTTTCAAAGCCAGTTTTATAACCTGCAAGACACCCTCGAATTACCCATTCAAGACGTGTTGATTGTCGGAGCGGTTGATTGCGACGAGCTAATGGCTGAAGCGGCGAACTTAAATGCCAGCGATGCGCAAGACTTAACACGCTTACGTGAGCTTTGCGCAATTCTTGATAGGCGTGTTGAACACGTATTAAAGCCGCTTTTTAGTGCGGGCTATGACGTTATTTTAATTGGTGGTGGGCATAATAACGCGTATCCGCTAATAACGGCATTACACGAAGCAACTCAACGTACCTGTGGTGCCGTAAATCTTGATCCACATGCTGACTTTCGCCAACGCGAGGGCCGCCACAGTGGTAATGGGTTTAGTTATGCCTACGTGGAAGGCGCATTGGAGTTCTACCATGTGGTGTCACTGCATGAAGGAAAGAACTCTGCCGCCAGCTTAAAAGACTTGAACGATGCAGGTTTCCGCTATCATAGTATTCACCATCTCTACGATATGGAATTCGTCGACGCCATGCGCGACGTGGCTGCGAAAGCAGCGAGCTGGCAAGCGCCGTTAGGTGTCGAGCTTGATATTGATGCAATTCAGTTTGCTCCAGCAAGTGCTTACAACACAACCGGTGTTACTCCTGCGCAAGCATTTCGATTTGTTGCTGACTTAGCCTTATTACCTGAAGCGCGTTACCTACATTTAGCCGAAGCGGCTCCTAGTTGCCACCCTGCTGGCGAAGCTGCGGGAATGCAGCATGCCGGGCAGTTATTAAGTGAGCTGGTTATCGCTTGGCTTCGAGGTCGAGAAAAACGAGCCAGCTAGTTTCCTGCAAACCATCGTTTTACTAGGCGATTCACGCCCAGTTCATAACATAATTCTTCAGGCGCGCTAATTTGCCATAAGGCAAGGTCGGCGCGCATACCTACTTCTAAAATTCCAGTGTCGGTTAAACCAAGTGCTTGTGCCGCATGTTTGGTGGTTCCAAGCCAAGCTTCTTCAGGTGTG
>Ga0209075_1001238_pt1 | contig 24317 bp, 18 predicted proteins | sample Stecom2011_FD_187523 | JGI IMG/M metagenome (GOLD analysis project Ga0209075, IMG submission 187523) | Agricultural soil microbial communities from Utah to study Nitrogen management - Steer compost 2011 (SPAdes) (version 2) | ecosystem: Environmental > Terrestrial > Soil > Agricultural land...
TCCTCTAGCTGTTAGCTTAGAGAAATTTTCGGTAGCATCTCTGTTTTCCGTAATGACATTTCCACTGCCTTTTACCATAGGGCCATTACCAGTAAAGGTACTGATACCATTGTTACATGCGGTTAATGAGATAAATAATATGAGGCTGAAGAGGGCTGAGGTGAATTTCATAGCGGTAACTTTTTGTTAGAATGAGATAAGGAATAGGTGTTTTTCTTCTAACAAATATAAGTTTATTTGCAAATTAATTGAGCATAAGGGAATGTATTTAAGTGGCTAGGGCTTAAATAGTGGTTTATTAACGAACCCTTAAATACTTGTGTTCCCTTTTGTTTTTAAAAAATTACCTCCGACCACAGATTCGCACAGATTTACAGAGATTTTTTTTCTTCACTCTTTACCACCGATTTCCGACCTCTGACTGCAAATTCCGTTTCCTGTTTGTTTCCCGCAGATTTCGCAGATTTTCGCAGATATCTTCTCTTTCATTTTTCATCATTAATCTTTGGCCTCTGACTGCTGTTCTCCATATTCTATTTATTTTTCGGAAAATAAAACTCATCGGTTGGATATATATCTATAAAAGCTTTTCCGATTTGGCGAATAATATCTCTAGCAATTAAACTTTCATAACCTTTTTTTCTCAAAGCAAAATCTCCTGCTTTTCCGTGTAAATACACACCAAGAATACTAGCGTTTAATGCTTTATAATTTTGTGAAAGTAATGCGACTAGAACACCGCTTAGCGTATCGCCACTTCCAGCGGTTGCCATTCCGGGATTTCCTGTGGTGTTGATGTAAAGCTTTTCGCCATCGACTATTGTGGTATATGCACCTTTGATGATTATTATCACTTCATGCTTTTTTGAGAACTCCTTTGTCTTCGCTAGTTTATCATAATCATTTTTCCACTCTCCAAGTAAGCGTTTAAGCTCTCCTGGATGTGGGGTTAAGATACTGCCTTTTGGGATTGCCTTTTCTAAATCCTTATGCATTGCTATTAAATTCAAGGCATCGGCATCGATTACCATAGGACAATCTTGCGTTTTGAATAATTCTAACAAGGCTTTTTTTGTATCTAAACTTTGTCCTATTCCCATACCAATTGCAATAGCCGAAGGGTTGAAGCTAAAAGTAATATCTGATATCCGTTTCTCATGAACATCGGTTAGCAGCATAGCTTCGGGAATGGTACTTTGCATAATGGTGTATCCACATTTAGGGATAAAGCAAGTAACCAACCCTGCTCCACTGCGTAAACAAGCTTTAGTGCTTAGTACAGCAGCGCCTATTTTTCCATAACTTCCTCCTACTATAAGTGCATGTCCGTTACTTCCTTTGTGATCGAACTGCTGTCGAGGTTTATAAAGTATTTGTACAATCGCCTTGGTGGATAATACGGACGAAGTTTCTGTATGTTCTAAATACTTTTTATCCAAACCAATATCTAGAATTTCAAAACTAGGTACATAAGGGAAGTTTTCCGGAAGAAAGAAAGCTAATTTTGGTACTTGAAAGCTCAAGGTGTGGTCCGCCCGTAGTATAGCATTTGGATCCGTATTGGGAGCGTTGGCAAACAATCCGCTAGGAATATCGATAGATAATTTAAATGCTTTGCTTTGATTTATATGTTGGACCAAATCTTTTACCCACCCGGTTATACTGCGGTTTAGACCTATGCCAAAGAGACCATCGATAAGAAGTTCTTCTTCACGTAATTTGGGAAAGGAATCTCCTTCAGAAAGGACTATCGGTTTGCTTCCTGTACTCTTACTATATTGATTGTATGCCCATAAAAAGTCTTTAGAGCGAGTGTCACTTAGATTAATAACATAGGTCTGAACTGTATAACCTTTTTCAAAAAGTAACTTTGCAACAATAAGCGCATCGCCACCGTTATTGCCAATCCCACAAAAAATAGAGATCTTCCTTTTGGTGTCCGGCAAATAATCGATTAACCAATCGAAGATTTTTTTAGCCGCTCTTTCCATTAATTCGGTACTATGGATTCCTTGATTTAGGATGGTTTGCTTGTCGGCTTCGTAAATTTGTTGGGCAGTAAATATCTTCATAGTGTAGGCTTAATGTATCTGTCTTTTAAAAATACCGAATATATTTTTAATCGGTGTTCAGCGTAGAGATAGCTTTTCTGATAGAGAATGGGTTTGTAAATTTTTTATAGCATGCTCCTTCCGTTACTCCTCATTTTCTCGTAAATTGCTTAACTAATTATCAAAAATAATTATTCTATGCGTATTTGGTTTAATTTACTCTTGTTTGGCTGCGTTGCTAGTCTTTTTGCACAAGAGATTCCTGGCAATCAAAAGAAATTTGAAGATTTTACTTATAGAGAAGGTACCGCCTATAGAACGGCTACTGGAAAACCAGGGCCAGAATATTGGCAGAATCGCTCGGACTACGATATCCATATTACGCTAGATGATCGAGCTAGGATCATTACAGGAAATGTAAAAATAAAGTATACCAACAACAGCCCAGAATCGTTATCGTATGTATGGCTATTATTAGAACAAAATAGATTCAAAGCAGACTCCAGAGGATCGGTTACCTTACCAGGGGAAACACGATATGAAGGAGCAGAGACAGACGGATACGATATTCAATCGGTACACGTAAAAGTGAGGCGAAATAAATCCGAAGTAACTCCGATTATCACCGATACACGCATGCAACTGTGGCTGGAAGAACCAATTCCTGCAAATGGGGGAGAAGCTGAAATATCTATTGATTTTGCTTATACCATTCCTTCTACTGGCGTTGATAGAATGGGCGTTTTGGATACAGAGGATACAGAGATTTTTGCACTTGCACAGTGGTATCCACAAATGGCGGTTTTGGATGATGTGCGAGGATGGAATACACTTCCCTACTTAGGCGCAGGAGAGTTCTATCTAGGCTATGGTGATTTTGATTATAAAATTACTGTGCCTTACGATCATGTGGTGGTAGGCTCTGGCGAATTGCAAAATCCAAAAGAGGTGTTGACTCGTGTACAAAGAGAGCGATTGAAAAATGCCGCTAATAGCGAGGAAACCATTTTTATTATCAGCCCAGAAGAAGTAGGAAGATTGAGCACACGACCAGAATCATCGGGCGTACAGACTTGGCATTTTAGAATGGAAAACACCAGAGATGTCGCTTTTGCAAGCTCCAAAAGTTTTATTTGGGATGCGGCAAAAATAAACTTACCTAGTGGCAAAACAGCTTTGGCGCAATCGGTGTATCCATCGGTTAGCTACAAAGTGCATGGTTGGGATAGATCTACAGAATACACCAAAGCATCGGTCGAATTTTATTCGGAGAAATACTTCGAATATCCATATCCAGTTGCAACCAACATCGCCACCAATGTAAATGGAATGGAATATCCGTCGGTAAGCTTTTGTAAGTACGATAGGGGGGGAGAGTCTTTGTGGGGCGTTACCGATCATGAATTTGGGCACAACTGGTTCCCGATGATTGTAGGAAGCAACGAACGCTTACACGGATGGCTAGATGAGGGATTAAATATGTTTATGAACCATTATAGTACTTTGGCTTTCAACAATGGCGAGTATGGTTCTAGAATGGATGCGGCCAAACGCGGTGTTTTCTTCATGCTATTGGACCCTACCAGAGAAACGGTAGCTACCTCTCCCGACATCCTTCAAGAGAAAAATATTGGGGTATCTGTATATTACAAGCCAGCTCTTGGGTTTCTCATGTTAAGAGAGTATATTATAGGGCCAGAAAGATTCGATCCAGCATTCCGTTCGTATATAGAAACTTGGGCTTATAAGCATCCAGAGCCAAAGGATTTCTTTAATTTTATGGATAATGCACTAGGCGAAGACTTGTCTTACTTCTGGAATGCTTGGTTTTATACCAATGGGAATATCGATTTAGGAATTGTGGAGGTAACCCAAAAAACAGGGTCGGTGGTTTTAGAACTGGAAAATGCAGGAGATATTCCGTTGCCTGTAGAAATGGAAGTGGAGTTTGCCGATGGCAGTGTGTCCGAAATCCGATTGCCAGTAGAAATTTGGCATAGAACAGATACTTGGATGCATACGATTCCAACAGATAAAACGGTGAAAGCCGTTCGATTGGACCCAAGAAATAAGCTAGCAGATATCAATCCGGAAAATAACCAATGGGTTAAATAATAAAATAGCACTAACAGCTTTAGCGACAGCTTTTAAAGCCGTAACTTTGCAGCCTTAAAAAATGATGATGAGTATACAAAAGCACCGTTCAGGATTTGTGAGTATTGTGGGAAACCCAAACGTTGGGAAGAGTACGTTGATGAACGCTTTTGTAGGCGAGCGACTTTCTATAATCACAAGTAAAGCACAGACTACACGACATAGAATTCTAGGGATTTTAAATGGCGACGATTTTCAGTTGATATTAAGCGATACGCCTGGCGTAATTAAACCCGCCTATGAGTTACAAGAGCACATGATGGGCTTTGTGAAATCGGCGATAGACGATGCCGATGTATTGATTTATTTGATAGAATTAGGAGAGAAGGACTTGAAGGATCCTACGGTATTGGAGAAGATAAATACTACGGATACTCCTGTGCTTTTATTGATAAACAAGATTGACTTAGGCGACCCAGAACAGTTGGAAGCTGCAGTAGCACATTGGACAGAAAAGGTGCCTAAAGCAGATGTTTTTGCCGTTTCAGCTTTAAGGAACTTTGGCGTAAAAGAAGTATTACAACGTCTTGTTGAGCTTCTGCCAGAAGGTCCTGCTTATTATCCCAAAGATCAATTTACAGATAAGCCAGAGCGTTTTTTTGTAAACGAAAGTGTGCGGGAGAAGATTCTAATTCATTATAAAAAAGAAATTCCCTACTCAGTGGAGGTAGTAACCGAAGAGTTTGAGGAAGATGAGGATATCATCCGTATACGAAGTGTTATTTTAGTAGAGCGAGACTCGCAAAAAGGAATTATCATTGGACATAAAGGATTGTCTATAAAACGTGTGGGTACAGAGGCTAGAAAGGATTTAGAAAAGTTCTTTGGCAAGCAGGTACACATAGAACTCTACGTAAAAGTGAGTAAAGATTGGCGTCGAAACGACCGCGAACTTCGTCGTTTTGGTTACAAAGAAGATTAAACCCAATATAAATAGATACGCTTTTGGAGTATGTAATTTTTATAGATAATTAAAAATCTATGGAAAAAGCGTATTTTTGCAGCATAAATTAAAGTTATGAGTATAGTTGCTATTGTAGGAAGACCAAATGTGGGTAAGTCCACCTTGTTCAACCGATTGATACAGCGCAGAGAGGCTATTATAGACTCAGTAAGCGGTGTTACCCGTGATAGACATTATGGGAAAGCCTTTTGGAACGGCAAAGATTTTTCGGTTATAGATACCGGTGGATATGTAAAAAGCAGTGAGGATGTTTTTCAACCAGAAATAGATAAACAAGTATTATTGGCTATAGAAGAAGCCGATGCGCTGATCTTTGTGGTAGATGTAGAGACAGGTGTTACAGGGATGGACGAGGAGGTAGCTAATTTGCTTCGAAGAAGTGAAAAGCCCGTGTTTCTTGCCGTAAATAAGGTAGATAACTCTATGCGTGAAAACGATGCAGTGGAGTTTTATTCCTTAGGCTTTGAAACCTATTACACCATTTCGAGCGTAAGCGGTAGTGGAACAGGAGATCTTCTAGACGCAGTAGTGGCAGTTCTACCAGAGGAAGAAGAAAAAGAAGAAGAGGAAATCCCTCGCTTTGCTGTAGTGGGTAGACCAAATGCTGGAAAATCTTCGTTTATAAATGCGCTATTAGGTCAAGAGAGATTTGTGGTTACCGACGAGCCGGGAACCACGAGAGATAGTATAGATACGCATTACGATAGGTTTGGATTTGAATTTAAACTGGTAGATACCGCAGGGATTCGTCGTAAGAGCAAAGTAAAGGAAGACATTGAGTTTTACTCTGTAATGCGTAGTGTACGTGCTATAGAAAATAGCGATGTGATTTTGCTGGTGGTGGATGCTGGTCGTGGATTTGACGGACAGGTGCAAAACATCTTTTGGCTGGCAGAACGAAATAATAAGGGGATTGTAATTCTTATAAATAAATGGGATACGATAGAAGACAAGGATTCTAACGTTACCAAGAAGTTTATCGAGTATATCGAAACGAAAATTAAACCTTTTACCGATGTGCCAATTGTATTTATCTCGGCACTATCCAAACAGCGTATATATAAAGCGATAGAAACGGCTGTACAGGTATATAAGAATCGAAGCAATCGTGTAAAAACACGAGAGCTAAACGATATTATGCTCCCTATTATCGCATCCAACCCACCTCCTGCACATAAAGCTAAATATGTGAAGGTAAAGTTCTGTATGCAATTACCTATGCCTTATCCAGTATTCGTGTTTTACTGCAATTTACCGCAGTATGTAAAAGATCCATACAAACGATTCATTGAAAATAAACTACGAGAGAAATTCAACTTTAACGGAGTTCCCGTTACCGTCTATTTCAGAAAGAAATAAAACCAAAAGCCTTCGAACCAATCGAGGGCTTTTTTTATTGCATTACACATAAGACTGTTAATCGTTAGAAACATATAGCGAGGGCGGTTATTTTACCATCTTCCGCTCGCACCACCACCTCCAAAACTTCCGCCACCAAAGCTACCTCCACTAAATCCACCGCCTCCGAAACCACCTCTACTGCTGTAGCCGCTACCCGAAGAGCTTCCCATGCTTCCAAGTATTAGCATGTCTAGAAGACTAGGGGATGAATTGCGTCCGCCACTTGAACCGCCACCTCTATTGCGTTTACTCAAGATTATGAGTAGGAGTATAAATAACATAAATAGAAGTGGAAACAAAGCAAAACCATTTGGGATAGGTTTGTCTTGCCCTTCAAACTCTCCATTTAAGATTGCTATAATCCTATCTGTGGCTTGATCTAGACCTTCGTAATATTGATTTTGTTTAAAGTTGGGAATTACCACTTGATTGATCACCTGTTTTGTCATTCGGTCGGTCATTCGATATTCTATGCCATATCCGGTAGCAATGTCGATTTGTCCACCAGGGCCGGTTTTATCTTTTTGTAGCAAGATAAAAATACCGTTGTCTTCTTTTTTTCCGCCAACTCCCCATTCCTGTGCCCATTTAGTTCCGAGCATACTGATGTCTTCGCCATGTAGATCGTCTATAATAACTACGAGAATCTGTGTAGAAGTGCTATCGTCGTATCGGAATAACTTGTTTATTAGCTGTTCTTTTTGTTGTTTGTTTAGCAAGTCCACATAATCGTATACATACATGTTTTTTTGTGGTTTACTTGGAATAATAAACTGTGCCCACATGTTGTTGCTCAACACAAGGAAAACAAGTAGGAATAGGAGCTTTATGCGGTTGCTAAACATGTATATGTGGTTTAACCAAATGAGATGTCATCTGGCAATTCATTCCCTTTTCCTTTCTTAAATGGGAAGTGTTCTTTGAGTTGCTCGCCGGCGCTTAATACGCCATCGATAAGTCCTTTTTTGTAATCTCCTTTTTTGAACTCGTTTATAATAGCATCTTTGGTAGACTCCCAAAAATCTGGAGGCACTACATCATTTATGCCAATATCTCCAAGTATAACTAAGTCCCGTGTATCTATAGCTACGTATAGCAACACGCCATTTCGCTCCCGGGTGTTATCCATTTTTAAAAAATCAAAGATTTTAGTAGCGTGATTAAGCGCATCTTTTCCTGGAGATTTTTCAATATGAATACGGATTTCTCCCGAAGTATTTCGTTCGGCTTGTTGTATTGCCTTGATTACTTCTTGCTGTTCTTCTTGATTAAGAAAGTCTTCTATTTTTGCCATAATCTCGATTTAAAATTCTACCGTTGGCGCTACGCTAGCACCTTCCGCACTTTGAAAGTAGCCTTGCTGTTCAAAGCCAAACATGCTTGCTGCAAGACTGGTTGGGAAACGACGTACCTTGGAGTTAAAAGACTGTACGCTACCGTTGAACCTATTTCGCTCTACATTGATTCGATTCTCTGTTCGCTCTAATTCATTTATCAACTCACTAAAGTTTTCGTTTGCTTTCAAGTCTGGATAGCGTTCAAAAGTGGCTAGAAGTCTAGAAAGAGAACTGCTTACCCCACTTTGTGCTTGCTCAAATTGCGCTAGTTGTTCTGGAGTAATATTGGTTGGATCAATATTTACGGAAGTAGCTTTGCTTCTTGCTTCTACAACCTGTGTCAATGTTTCTTGTTCGAACTCCGCATATCCTTTTGCGGTATTTACAATGTTCGGGATAAGGTCGGCACGGCGTTGGTAGCTGCTTTCTACATTTGCCCATTGGCCTTTTATTCCTTCTTCTAGTGTAACAAGGCTGTTGTTTACGCTAGCGCCCCAGGCTACAAGTAAAACGATAAGACCTAAAATAATAAGTAAAGATTTGTTCTTTTTCATAATGCAGATGGTTGATTGGTTAGAGGTGTTTTTTGATTTCTTTTAATTCGGATTTTATTTTTTTTAGTCTGTTTATTATTTCAAAACGCTCTACGGTATTGGTGAAGTCCTGTTCTAATTTTTTTCTGGCACCATCCAGCGTATAACCTTCTTCGCGAACCAGATAGTAAATCAGCTTTAAGTTTTTGATGTCTTCCTGCGTAAACCTACGTGTTCCTCTTGCATTTTTTTTGGGCTTAAGAATATCAAATTCCTTTTCCCAAAACCGCAGTAAGGATGGATTCACATCAAAAGCTTGGGCTACTTCACCTATCGTGTAGTATCTCTTATCTGGTAAATCTATCTTCTTCATTAGTCTAAGGATTGGTTTTCCTCTTGGGATCTTTCTAATAATTCTGCATATTCCTCGGCGCTAATACTTCCGTAATAGAAATTCATCGGATTTATGCGTTGGTCATTTTTTAGCACTTCATAATGTAAGTGAGGTCCAGTAGAACGTCCAGAACTACCTACATAACCAATGGTGTCGCCGCGTTTAACTCGCTGTCCTCTGCGAACATTGTATTCGTTAAGGTGTGCATATAACGTTACGTAGCCATAGCCATGATCTATGCGGATGTGTCTTCCGTATCCAGCAGTCAATCCATCTACTCGTTTTACCACTCCGTCTCCCGTTGCAAAAACAGGCGTACCTCTAGGTGCAGAGAAATCCATGCCTCCATGGAATTTTCTTATTTTCGTAAAAGGATCTGTTCGATAGCCATAACCAGATGCCATTCGATTCATGTCCTCGTTACGCACAGGTTGAATGGCCGGAATAGCAGCCAGTAGTTCTTTTTCGTTTTTTGCCAATTCTATGATTTCGTCCAGTGATTTAGATTGTACTACAATTTGACGGGTAAGGATATCCAATTTTCTGTTGGTGGCAATAATCATGTTGGAATTGTCAAATCCCTCCAAGTTTCTATAGCGGTTCACACCACCAAAACCAGCGCGACGTTGTTCTTCCGGAATAGGGTTGGACTCAAAGTAAACACGATAAATAGTATTGTCTCGTTCCATTAACTCATCTAGTACCATTCCAGCTTGATCCATCTTCCTGTTGAGTAAATCATACTGTAGCTCAAGATTATTCAGCTCACGACGCAACACTTTTTCTTTTGGAGACTCTAAAAAAGGAATGTTTAAGTAGATAAGGAAAACAAGAAATCCACTTAAAAATACACTTAGAATCGATAATGTAATGATACCGAACTTCCTCGATTTCTTTACTCTAACTCTTTTGTAGGAAAGTGTTTCGCTATCATAATAATATTTTACCTTCGCCATACGTATAAAAAACCTTATTTTTGTGCCTTGAAACAAATCGTTTCAGATGGAAGCATCACACAAATATACTTATTTGTTTGTTTCCGACTGAGATTGGCATACTTAAGTTTAAAAAATAGAACATGACATCAAAAGAAATTCGTGAGCAATACCTCTCTTTTTTCAAATCTAAAGGACATACCATTGTCCCATCTGCACCTATGGTGTTAAAAGGAGACCCAACCTTGATGTTTACCAATGCTGGAATGGTCCCGTTTAAGGAATACTTCTTGGGAAATAAACCGATAAAGCATAAGCGTATAGCAGACACACAAAAGTGCTTGCGCGTAAGCGGGAAGCATAACGACCTAGAAGAGGTGGGAATGGATACCTACCACCATACTATGTTTGAAATGCTTGGAAACTGGAGCTTTGGAGATTATTTTAAAAAGGAAGCCATAGCCTGGGCATGGGAGTTGTTGACCGATGTTTTTGAGATTGATAAGGATAGTTTATATGTATCCATTTTTGAGGGTGATCCAAGCGAAGGTTTAGAAAGAGACCAAGAAGCCTATGATTTATGGCGAGAACTAGTTCCTGCAGATCGTATCATAGAAGGAAATAAAGAAGATAACTTCTGGGAAATGGGCGCACAAGGACCTTGTGGACCATGTAGCGAGATTCATGTGGATATTCGAAGTGCAGAAGAGAAAGCAAAGGTAAGCGGTGCCGATTTGGTGAATATGGACCATCCTCAAGTAGTAGAGATATGGAACTTGGTGTTCATGCAGTTCAACAGAAAAGCCGACGGTAGTTTAGAAAAACTCCCACAGCAACATGTGGATACGGGAATGGGCTTTGAGCGTTTGTGTATGGTTCTGCAAAACAAACAGAGCAATTACGATACCGACGTGTTTATGCCAATCATCCGTGAAATTGAAACGGTAACCTCTACCACCTACGAAAAAGAAGAAGAGGTGGATATAGCCATACGCGTTATAGCCGATCACGTTCGTGCCGTAGCTTTTGCTATTGCCGATGGACAGCTGCCTTCTAACTCGGGTGCTGGATATGTGATTCGGAGAATTCTTCGTCGTGCAGTGCGTTATGGGTTTACATTCTTAAATAAAAAAGAAGCATTTATATACCAATTAGTTCCAGTGCTTTTACGTCAGATGGGCGAAGCATTCCCAGAGTTGGTGAAAGAAAGAAACCTGATTGTAAACGTAATACGAGAAGAGGAAAATTCTTTCCTGCGTACGCTAGAGCAAGGCTTGGTATTGTTAGATAATATTATAAAGCAGCAAAAGCCAGGAGATGTTATATCCGGAGCAAAAGCTTTTGAATTGTACGACACCTACGGTTTCCCAATAGACCTTACCGCATTAATTCTTCGAGAAAGAGGAATGAAGCTAGACGAGAAAGTTTTTGAGGAAGAACTAGAGAAGCAAAGACAGCGATCGCGAGAAGCAACAAAGTTGGTTACTGGAGACTGGGTACAGCTAAGAGAGGACGACGAGCAGGAATTCGTGGGATATGATTTGCTGGAAACCAGCGTGCGTATTGTACGTTATAGAAAAGTGACAAACAAAAAAGAAGGCGATATGTATCAGCTGGTCTTTAACCTTACACCATTCTACGCAGAAGGAGGTGGTCAAGTAGGAGATAAAGGATACCTAAAGGCTTCCAATGGATTGATTTATTACATAGAAGATACCAAAAGAGAAAATAATCTTACGGTACATTACACAAAGACTTTACCGGAGAAGTTAGACGATACGTTTGCTGCAATCGTCGATAAGAATCAGCGATTCCGTTCGGCGGCCAACCATACTGCTACGCATTTACTGCATCAGGCTTTAAAAGATGTTTTAGGCGATCACGTAGAGCAAAAAGGATCTATGGTACATAGTCGTACGTTGCGTTTTGACTTCTCGCACTTTAGTAAACTTACCGAGGAAGAACTGAAGGGGGTCGAAGGTTTTGTGAATTCTAGAATTCGTGAAGGTCTAGCACAGGAAGAGCAGCGAATGATTCCTTACGATATGGCTATTGACCAAGGTGCAGTAGCATTATTTGGCGAGCGTTATGGCGATACGGTGCGAACCATAAAGTTTGGAAACTCTATGGAGCTTTGTGGAGGAACGCATGTGGAAAATACCAATGACATTTGGCATTTTATTATCACCTCTGAGTCTGCAGTAGCTGCAGGAGTTAGGCGTATAGAGGCAATCACTGCAGATGCAGCAAAACAGCACTTTATGGTTCACGACACATTGTATAAAGAGGTGAGGAAGTCTTTAAACAATACAAAAGAACCGCTAGAAGCTATCCAACAGCTAAAGGAAAGAAATGCTAGTTTAGAAAAACAAGTGCAAGAGTTGTTAAAGGATAAAGCGAAGAGCTTAAAACAGCATCTTAAATCTGAATTTAAAGATGTGAATGGCATTCAGTTGCTTACCCAAAAAGTAGATATGGATGCTAGCTCTATCAAGGATTTGGCTTTTGAATTGGGTGGCGAGGTTAAAAATGCCTGTATGCTATTTGGTTCGGATGTAGATGGGAAGGTTACGCTTACTTGCTATATAGATAAAGATTTAGCAGCGGCTAAGAACTGGAATGCTGGAGCTATTATAAGACAGTTGAGTAAACACATTCAAGGAGGTGGAGGAGGCCAAGCGTTTTTTGCAACAGCAGGAGGCAAGGAGCCAAAAGGCATCGAGAAAGCTTTTAACGAGTTTGAGGAAATATTTTCCTAAAACTGGAGTTATTAGATAAGATGTTGCAAAGGAATTGGAAACGTATTGTTAAGAACCAATGCGTTACGCCTAAACTTTTGTATGCTTGTTAAATTTTAAAAACAACCTTTATGCGATTTATATTAAGTGCATTAGTAGTAGCTTTATTTTTATCCTGTAGTAGTGATGATAGGGCATTAACCTATCCGAATACGCCTGGTTTAGCTTATGCCGAAAGCGAATTTGATTTTAAAAACACCTATAGTGCTTTACGAACAAACATACAGCAAGCAAACTATCAGTTTCATAAAGAAATAGACTTTAAGAAGTATGCTGAATCGTATAGAAGGCGAAGTAGAGAAACTAAAATGATCTTGTTTAGCAACCCGTCTTTAGAGGCGATGCTAATCCAAGAAACCCCAGAAATAGGAATAGAATTTCCATCACGTATGTTAACCTACGAGGATCGGGATAGGTATGTGCTAGTAGCTTATAACAATGTAGAGTACCTGAGCAGAATGTATGGCTTAAACAATACGGGAGCGGTGCAGAATATGGAATACTCCCTGTCTCAAATCGCATCGAATGTAGCGGGAAATATGACGTTGAAGAACGAAACTGCGTTTGCAGGAATAAATACTATAACGGTTTCTAGTACGCATTCCTTTAATCAAGTATTTAATCATTTACGCAATGCTATTGCCGATAATCCAGAAATGGATTTAATAGCAGATGTAGACCATCAGTTGAATGCGCTTTCCGTTGGCGTAAATATTCGTGCCAATAGAGTGTTGTTGTTTACTACTGGAGAGTTAGAAGCAAATATGGTAGATCGTCATCAACTGTCTACAATCGATTTACCTCTTAGGATTTTAGTATGGGAGGACGAGAACAATAGAGTTAAAGTTTCTTATACAAACTTGAATACTATAAAGGACCGTCACCAAATGGATTCGAATATAGGGAAGTTAGAAGAGGTAAAAAGAATGTTAGCAGAACTGGTTGTAGAAAGCGCTAACTAAGAGGATATATTGATCCAGGCTTTTTTATTTGTCTGGTAAGAGCTTAAAGGATATTCTATGATATGGGCTGGGTCCCATATTAGCAATCGCTTGGCGATGTGCTTTCGTAGGGTATCCTTTATTTTTTTCCCATCCATATTCCGGGTATTCCTTCCCAATTTCTGCCATAAAGCGATCTCTAGCGTTCTTTGCTAGAATTGAAGCTGCGGCGATATGAAGGAACTTGGCATCTCCTTTTACTACGCATTCATGTTCGATCTTTGGGAAGTCTTTAAAGTAGTTTCCGTCTACGGCGATAAATTCTGGTTCTAAATCTAGCTTTTCAATAGCTAGATGCATAGCCAAAACAGCAGATTGAAGAATATTTATCTTGTCAATTTTGTTATTATCCACATGAACTACGGCATAGCTAATGGCTGCTTCCTTAAGAACCGGTTCTATCGTCATACGTTGCTTAGCAGTTAGCGCTTTAGAGTCGTTAAGTAGGGGATGGGTGAAGTCTTCTGGCAAAATGATAGCCGCTGCCGTTACAGGACCTGCCAAGCAGCCTCTGCCAGCCTCATCGGTGCCACATTCTAGTCTTCCAGCTTGTAATCTTGCGTGTAGCATTATATTAAGGAACTACCGTCAAACAAGAAAGGAAGCAGATCTTTTATAGAGTCTACTTGTACTATAGGGCCTTCTTCCCCCATAAAGTGAATGCGAATACCTTGCTTTTGTTTTGTTTCATATTCAGCCAGTGACTGTCTACATGCGCCACAAGGAGAAGTAGGGTAGTCTATCTTCTTGTTCAATGAACGAACGGTTACTGCTAAATCCGTAAAGATAGCATTAGGATTTATTGCTCCTGCGTGAAATATAGCAACCCGCTCTGCACATAAACCAGAAGGGTATGCAGCATTCTCCTGATTGTTTCCTACGTATACATTTCCTTCGCTGTCTAGAATCGCAGCTCCTACCAAGAATTTAGAGTAGGGCGCATGGGCTTTCTCTCTTACTTCTTGCGCCTTAGCCATAAGGCTTTGGATCTCCTTTGGAGCTTTGTCTAAGCTGTCGTACTGTATGTAACTAAATTGAAAGGTTTTTTTCATAGCAAAAAAATAGTGATGTAAAAATAAGACTTGTAATATGAATCTCTAGTCAAGATCCAAAAAGTTTATTTTTACATCACTATTAATTATAATAGTGTTTAAAACATATTAGTTGTTTTCCTTGAACGCTCCGTCTCCGAAGTTAAAGGTCAATCCAAAACGCAAGGTTCCTTCTAGAGGGTTATTGGTTTTAGATGTGGAGAACAAGTAAGACACATCTAAATTGATGGTAGTGTATTTGAATCCTGCTCCTAAAGAAAAGAACTCTCTAGCACCTTTCTCTTCACTCTCATTAAAGTATCCTGCACGAAGTGCAAACACATCGTCATACCAGTATTCTGCACCTAGTGCCCATGTGAACTCCTTCATCTCTTCACTAAACCCATCTGGTGCATCGCCAAAGGATTTAAATACTCCAGAAAACCATCCAATATCATTGTAATCGTCTATTTTTCTGCGGTTCTCATCGATTTCACCATCTATCAGTTCTGGTGGGGTAGGTACTAGTAGTTTGTTGAACTCCGCCGTAACACCTACTTTGTTGTGTGCATCCAAAATAAAATCATATCCAACACCTACACCAAGATTGGTAGGTAGGAAAGCACCATCCGTTCTATTGTCGTATTTCATTTTAGGACCTAAGTTAGAGATATTGAATCCAGCTCTCCATCTCCCATCAAACTTTTCATGTACTTGTGTAGGGCTTTGGTAGTATCCAGCAATGTCTACTGCCAGAGAGTTTGCTGCCGAGGCATCGTCAAACCCAGATTGTAGTTTTAAGTCCGAATGAATATAACGTCCGGCTATGGCCATAGCAAACTCATCGCTTAGGAGTAGTGAATAGGAAATATCTAAGGCTAACTCATTGGGTTTAGCAATAAATGCAGGGCTATCAAAAGACTCTCTAAGCTCTATCTCGCCATTACTAAAGTAACGTAAGCTTGCTCCTACAGCACTTCGTTCATTTAGTCTGTTGTAATAAGATATGTTTCCAAGGAATATGTCGTTTACCAGCTTGCTTAAGTAAGGAGTATAAGTAAGTCCTATTCCTTGTTTAGATTCAGAGAAAACAAGCTTTGCTGGGTTCCACTGCTGTGCAAAGGCATCGGTAGAGGTTGCTACCCCCATATCGCCCATTGCTGCCGATCTTGGGTCTGCTGCTATCGAGAGAAAAGGTACCGCAGTGGTTATTGCTCTCTTGGGCCCTTGAGCCATAGCTTTTAGTCCAGTCATGGCAAGTAGCGTGAATACAATGTATTTCTTCATAGTAAAAATTGTTTTAGCAAATATAATTTTAATTATTAAAGGATAACCAGTTTTTCAAATTTTTCGGTTCTCTGGTTAGTTAACGTAGATTTAACTGAAATCTTATATATGTAGACGCCTTTTCCTATTCGATCGCCAAAATCATCTCTACCATCCCAGATAATGTCTCTAGATAAAAACCCATCCGTGGTGATTAGCTGGTTGGTAGACCAAACTATTTTTCCAGTAACAGTAAGTACTTGAACTTGAACATCCAACGGCTCGTACGGACGATTGTGCTCAAACCAAAACTCGGTGTAATTTACAAACGGATTCGGATAATTCAATACACGGGTTATTTCTAAGTTGTCATTCTCGGCTACTACAAATTCAATTTCAGAAGTAGAAGAGTTGTTGTATACATCCCAAGCTTTTAGCTTTAGCGTATGTAGTCCTTCTTCTAGGTCTTTGAATTGATATTGTAAGCTGCCTTTGGTGTAGTCATCCACATCGGATTGATAATATTCATTAAGCTTTATCGGATTGGATTCATCGCCATCTAAAAATGCTAAAATATCATGCCCAATTCCACTAGAGGTGTTTATTCCGCTGTCGTCCTCTAGCTTGGCTATAAGAATAGGAGAGTTGTTCGTAGTAGCACCAGGCGCAAAAGTTTCATCATTAAAATACAATTGAATTTCTGGCCCTTGGCTGTCGTCCGCAGCATTCTCGTTTATGCCTCCTACCTGAATGCTATTGTTATAGCCCGTTCGATCTTCCAATACGCCATCTCGTTTTGTATAAAAGCTTATCCGTCCATTACCCAATTCTGATCGAATATCCCTAGGTGCAATAAACTCTATGTCGAAAGCCCCATTGTTTACCGTTGCTTGTCCGTTAAAAATAATCTCACCTAAAGTGATGAAATCCAGAATCAATAACTCCCCGGCACTGTTTCTAGTACCATCATTCCCTAATGTAGTTCGGTCTATTTCTTTGTCGAACACCTTGGTTTCTAGGATACCATTATAGTTGGACAGTTGGTTTCCGTTTTCGTCGGTTACAATTCCAGATAGCTTTACTTTTCCTAATGCTTCAATTGGTGTATTGCTTGCATTGCTGATTGGTGTGTCGTTTATTTGAGTCAAGGCAACGCTTGGTTTTGCTTGTGCTAAATGCATCGCTGGATCGCCAATATAGAAAACCACACGTCTTAGTCTATCGCCAATCACGTTTTTTGATCTTCGTAATGCCTCAGCAGGTGTATTGTAATCAAAGGTATCGTATCCGAATATCTCTGGAGTCATTATTAAATTAAACTCCACACCCAAAGAAACACTTATGGCTCTTGTTGTTGTTATGAGGGATACGGCACCACCTCTAGGATTCCAGTAGGTGAGTTCGCCAGCAGTAATTCGCTGTGGATAATCGAACTTGGTAAATTCGCAAGTAACGGTTATAAACAGCGGGTAGCGATTGGTGTTGTTTAGGTTATTGGCATCGTTTTGCGTATAAATAAACTCATGTGCCAAACCATCCTCTCCTCCGTGTCCAAAATAATTCACTACGAGTCCACCCACTTCTATGGCTTCCGTAATCGCTTTATTTACGTCTGGATATCGGTTTCCACCCGCAGAAGTTTGCTGTACATAAGAATCTGCAAGAATCTTCTTGACGTTGAATGCTGGTTTCTTCTCAGATATTTCGTCGCTTAAGTTGTTGAGAGTTCTTTGAATGGATTCGAACTCATAGGTTTTGTCCACATCATCGGAAATCGTAATGATGTTATTTCTCCAACTTCCGAAGGACGCTTCTTTTTGATAGTTAATGGCTTTGTCTACCATAGCATTTGCTAGGCTTACTTCGTCTGCTATAATCCTTCCTACGGCGAGGTCTAGCTTGTCGCTAGGTGCCATGCTCCCTTCATTGTTGTCCAACATGCCAAAAAAGTCGTCGGACATATAAGAGCTATAATTACTGGTGCTCTGCACGGTGTGGAAAGTGGGAACAATATTGTTGTTGTTTTCCCAACGGGTTTTATAATCTACCGATGTGTCGCCAAATAAAGCTAGGTATTTTACTCGGTTGCCTGGGGTAGAGGCATTGTTGTAAACATATCGCACCAAGTTTCGAATGGCTGCTATGTCTTGTTTTCCAGAACTGAACTCCTGATAAATATCGTCGGTGGTGAGTACCTTTACGTTTAGGTTGTTTACAGCTATATGATGGTTGGCCAATCGAATAGCTGGCTGTACAAGCTTTGGGGAAGTGATTATTAGATAGTCTATATCTTTAAAGTTCCCTTGCGAATCTCGTAGGATAGTTCCTTTTATATTTTGATTTCGTACCATAGGATTTTCTGCAGCTATTGGCTCGTAGTAATCATTAGCATGCACAGCTATATACTGTCGCGTTTCTCCTAAGTTGGTTTTCCACTGCAAATTGCTAGAACCATTGTTCTGTTTACTCTGAATGTTCTGCCAATCGGTTATATCCCAAACTTCACTTATGTTTTGTGCGTTGCTCATGCGATATTCTCCAATACCAAACATGTTTTTTACTTCCTTGTTGTTGAATAGGAACTGTTCGTTTTTACCTTTTAAATGCTCCAAGGCTTCTATTCTAATGTAATCAATATAAGCTGTACTAGAAGGATTTCCATTATTGTTGTACTGCATTGTCACTTGAAAATTATTACTGCTTGCAGCTAAGGTCTCTTCTAAGTCTCGTGTTACAAGGAATACAGGATCGTTGATTGGAGAGTAGGTGAGCATGTGATTCTCTTGTCCATTTAGATCTATCCGCATGGAGGTAGAGGAGGAAGATACCGCTCCAGTTTTAATGGTAACCGTATATTCGCTGCCTAGAACTATATCTGAAAAGTTGAAATCGAAATTTTGTTGGTTTTGAATGTCAAATCTATTTCCAAACCAACGTCTACCTACTTTAGCAGGCGAAAAGTCATCCTCCTCATGAAATTGGGCACTATGGTAGGTAGTGATAATCTCCGAAGCATTTCCAGATGGCTCTTGCATGTTTTGGATGCGTAATCCTGGCTCTCCTTCTACGGTGATGTAATAATAGCTCTCGTCGCTATAAGGATTGATGTGGCTATCGTTCTCTTCATTATAGGTTCTAGTTCCTTCTGCATAAAATAAAATATAGTCCGAATTGTCAAACCTACTGCTGCTATTCGCTACTACTTTCAATGCGATCTGTGGCGGGTCTATAGGGGCATTTGCTTCATTTGCTAGCGGAAGCGCATCTCCACCATGCCCGTATATTTTTATTTGGCTAGGCGTTACATTCTGTAGGTCTATTCCTATTCTGGAGAGAAAATTTCCGTCTATTTTATGTATGCCAGACTTTTCTACTTTAAATTTATACCACGTCCCAGAAGCAAATATGGAATTTGCCTCTATAGTATAATTACTTGCATTGTATGTGGTTCTATTGGAGGGGTTGTAATTGTAGTTTAGATTAAATGAAACTATTTTACTATAGGTCCCGTTGCGATTTATAATAGGGCTATAGGTCAAAGTGGTGTAAAGCTGGTCTCGACCTCTAGAAGTTTCTATCTTGTAGGTGAGTTGACTAGGGACGGCACTTTTGTTTAACTTATTTAGCTCCTCCGTAGTTAAGGCTTCATATCTAAGGTTTTCTAATCGAACAGAGCTTGGATCGGCTATGTTTTGATCTACCCATGTTTCGCTTACCTCTATGTTCTCGCGACTTAATCTATGAAAGGCCGATGGGCGCAAGGATTCCTCTTTACTTTCTTTGCTAAATGCGGGTCTGCTTGCGCTGCTGCCCATAGCTTTGGAAGCATCTTGAACAATGCCAGGCTCCCAGTTAGTAGTGAAGCTCTTCTGAATTTGTGCCCAAGAACTAGTAGTTATGAGCAGGCTGAACAGTATGTGAAATAGACTTTTATTCATTCTTGTAATTAACGACTAATTATATGTATTTAAGATAACTATAAGTATGCTAAAATACATAAAGCTACTATTATAAACGCATTTATCTACCGAAGCTTTCAAAAATCGGAAAGTTTTAATTTATATAGATTCACCAAGACTATTGATATTATAGTGGTTTATGGAGTATAATTCTCTTCCATTGGAAGCTATGTTATTATAAGGTCGCATACTAAAAGTCTGTAAGTTGCGTTGTACTATTGAGGCAAGAATAGTGAGTTGTTGTATAATTAAAATTTCTGATTAAATTTCGTCAGAAATAGGATGTTGTACGAAACTAAATGCTAATATTTGCATGAGAAGCATTAAGTAATTGGGTTTGAATTCTTAAATATTTAAATAAGTCTTGCTAATTAAATGTTAATTGTTATATTGCAATTCTAATATCATTTTCATATAGATTAATTATGAACTTAAAGTCTAGAAGTTTTATACGTTTAGCCGTTGTCTTTTGTGTTACAAGCCTATTTGTAGGTTGTAATAAATCGAAGGACTACTCGAAGGTTTCAAGAGGTACAGGATGGGATCTTAACTCCAAAGATGGAGGATTTAAATTCGATCCTAAGTTTAAAGAACAACCAACTGGACCTGGTTTGGTTTTTATTGAAGGAGGTACATTTACCATGGGTAAAGTACAGGATGATCCTTTAGGTGATTGGAATAATACGCCAACACAACAGCACGTGCAGTCCTTTTATATGGACGAGACGGAGGTGACCAACCTTATGTACCTAGAGTATTTAGATTGGATGAAGCGTATCTTCCCGCCAGATGAGCCTGGTTACGAGAATATTTATAATGGTGCGTTACCCGACACTTTGGTGTGGCGTAATCGTTTGGGTAATAATGATGTGATGACAGAAAACTATTTACGTCACCCTGCGTATGCTCAATATCCAGTAGTTGGAGTTAGTTGGATTCAAGCTATGGAGTACAGTAAGTGGCGTACCGATCGAGTTAACGAAATGATGCTAGATCAAGAAGGCTATACTGCAAAAGGAGCCCGTCATAGAGCTAAAGCAGGGGAGACCTTTAGTACCGAAACCTATCTTAATGCACCAACTCAGGCGTATGGAGGAAATGATTCCATAACAAGAGGGGGTAAAGAATCCGATAGAATAGCGAAGAAAAGTACAGATAGCACGAACTTATATGCACAAAAGAAAGACGGAGTAATATTGCCGTCCTATAGACTACCTACCGAGGTAGAGTGGGAGTTCGCTGCATTAGGAATGTCCGATATGCGTGAGTACAATCAGTACCGTGGTAGAAAAAAATATCCTTGGGATGGTAGTTATACGCGTTCAGGGAATAGAAAAATTGCTGGCCAACAACTTGCAAACTTTAAACAAGGAAAAGGAGATTATGGTGGGATTCCAGGATGGAGTGATACTGGTGCGGATATAACGGCAGAAGTAATGTCGTATCCGCCAAACGACTACGGGCTGTATGATATGGCAGGTAACGTAGCAGAGTGGGTAGCCGATGTGTATCGTCCGATGATTGATGATGAGTATAGCGACTTTAACTATTTCCGTGGAAATATTTACACTAAAAATAAAATTGGTGAGGATGGAAAAGTACATATAGTAACTCGTGAGGATATGGTGTACGATACCTTGAGTAACGGTAAGATAATAGCTCGTAACCTACCAGGAGAAATACAGCAGGTACCATTGGAAGATGCAGATATGTACTTGCGTACTAACTTCTCGGAAAGCGATCAACGTGATTTCCGTGATGGAGATAAAATGTCTACAAGAAACTACCAAAGCTTTGGGTTTGAAGGAGAAGATGAGGGAACTCGTATGTACGATTCACCACAGCATAATGTAAGTGCAGATTCTACCGGGTTGGCATTGCAATATGATAAATCAAATTCTAGAAAAACACTGATCAACGATGAGGTGCGTGTATACAAAGGTGGATCATGGAAAGATAGAAACTACTGGCTAGATCCTGCACAGCGTAGATACTATCCGCAAGATATGGCAACCGATTTTATTGGTTTCCGATGCGCAATGTCTCGTGTAGGTTCTAAATCACAAGACAAAAAAAGAAAACGTAATTAATCCATTTTTTAGATTAAATTTAAAGCCTCTCTATTGTAATAGGGAGGCTTTTCTTATAGAAAAATCATCCATAAATTATATTGTATATGACTATTGCTCAGATTCATCAGGGCTTTTTAAATTCCGAAAGCTTATCCACCGATACGCGTACTATTCTTCCTGGTGCCATGTACTTTGCCTTATCGGGCGAGAATTTCAATGGAAATCAATATGCGCAACAGGCTCTAGATAAAGGCGCGAGTTATGTGGTGATAGATGATCCGCAGGTTTATGATAAAGAAGATAAACGGATGCTTCTAGTGGAGGATGCCTTAAAAGCCTTACAGGGCCTAGCAAGCTATCATAGGAGTTATCTTGGACTGCCTATCATTGCGTTAACAGGTAGTAATGGCAAAACCACCACCAAGAACCTTATCCGTCAAGTGCTTTCTCAACAGTTCAATATCCAAGCTACCAAAGGGAATCTTAATAATCATATAGGTGTGCCGCTTACCTTGCTTTCTATGACAGAGGAGCATGATTTGGGTTTGGTGGAAATGGGCGCCAATCATCCTGGAGAAATCGATTTGTTATGTAGCATAGCGCAACCAAACTACGGATATATTACAAACTTCGGTAAAGCCCATTTAGAAGGCTTTGGGAGCTTGGAAGGGGTGATTAATGCTAAGACGGAGCTTTATCGTTATTTGGAGTCCAAAGGAGGATCTGTATTTGTCTGTAAGAATGATGACAAGCAAATGGAGCTAAGTAAAACTCAAGATAGGATTTTATTTGAAAGTGGGGATTCCGATGCGTTCGACTTTCAGTTGCTAACAGCCCAGCCTAGGCTACGATTCCGATATAAGAAAAGCGAAGTAACCACAAATCTAGTTGGTGCTTATAACTTTTTGAACTGCATTGCGGCAATGGCTATAGGAGCCTATTTTGGCGTATCGGAAAAGAAACTTATCCAGGCGGTTTCTTGCTATACGCCTGAGAATAATCGCTCGCAGATTATCAAAACGGATAAAAACACTTTGTTGTTAGATGCTTACAATGCTAATCCTACTAGTATTCGTGCCGCTATAGATAGTTTTGTTGCTGAGGAGGATGCTGTTAATAAAACAATGATTCTTGGGGATATGCTAGAATTAGGGGACTTTGCATATCAGGAGCACCAAGCGATTGTTGATATGCTGGCTGCTTATACCTCTATTAAGGTATATTTAGTAGGTGAAAACTTTAAAAAAACCCAAACAAAGTCTTCGCATATTTCGTTCTATAATAACCGAAATGCGTTGGAACTTATGTTAAAAGAAGAGGCTATAGAAGCAAATTATATATTACTTAAAGGATCTCGGGGAATAGCATTGGAAAAGCTTATCGAGTATTTATAGTATCGATCGCCCTCTAATTGCAATCGATTACTCTAACAAGGTTCTGAATGTTTTTTCTTTTAGTTCACGGTATTTCTCTAGGTACTGTAAGTATCTATTTCTAAACTCTTCGTGTTTGTTAAGGTAAAATATATCACAATCTACATCGTCGCATTCTTGCGAGTCCGATATAGAGGGGGCGTAGTTGTAAAACGAGCTTAATTCCTCTTTATTCTCTTCTTGTTGTTGCTTTATAACTTCCGCTAATTTTATATTGGTGGTATGTTTTTTTACTAAAGCAGCTAGGTATTCGAGCTCTTTTGTAATATAATCTAGATGGTTGATCCAATTCTTTAGCTCGAATGTATCTTTCTTATTGATTATTTCACCCTCTGATTCATGATTAAAAAACTGTGTCATAGTCTATAATTTTTAGCGTAGCTTTTTAAGTTACACATAATTAGTCTTGGTAATTTAAAAATCTTACAGATTATAAATTTGAAATGTTCTTCAAAGTTAATGACTTTATTTCACTTATTATAATTTCAGGATGGAATTTGGCTGGCTTTTTCCCTTTTCATATATAAAAGTAGGCTGGTATATGGATATGGTAGAAGTGGTGGAAGGGCTTAAAATAAAATAAGGCTTATCAGGAAACTGATAAGCCTTATTGTTGTGGGCGCGAAGGGATTCGAACCCCTGACCCCTTGGGTGTAAACCAAGTGCTCTGAACCAACTGAGCTACGCGCCCTTGCTTTATAAGCGATGCAAATATACAACGCTAATTTTAATAAACAAGCAAAAGTAAATTTATTTTTTTGTGGGTCATACTGGATTCGAACCAGTGACTTTTACCTTGTCGAGGTAACACTCTAAACCAACTGAGTTAATGACCCCTACATGCAAAAATCGTCTAAAGACTAACCCAGACGATTTTTATTATTTGTGGGCGCGAAGGGATTCGAACCCCTGACCCCTTGGGTGTAAACCAAGTGCTCTGAACCAACTGAGCTACGCGCCCTCTCTTTTTAAGACTTGGCAAATATAG
>Ga0209075_1001240_pt1 | contig 24308 bp, 18 predicted proteins | sample Stecom2011_FD_187523 | JGI IMG/M metagenome (GOLD analysis project Ga0209075, IMG submission 187523) | Agricultural soil microbial communities from Utah to study Nitrogen management - Steer compost 2011 (SPAdes) (version 2) | ecosystem: Environmental > Terrestrial > Soil > Agricultural land...
CTTCATTAAAGTCTCTGTCACAAGACTCTTTGTCTGGTTGAATTGGAGAAGGATAGCCCATTTCTGCTGCTCGTTCCCTTTCTTTTTCCATGTAGGCACCACGAACAAGTTTAGCTCCAAATTTATATCCTTCACGCTTTGCTTTTTCTATACTTTTTTGAATATAATCTAAACGATCATGACGGTACATTTGGAATGTATTGTATACGATGCATTTTTCTTTGTTGTATCGCGCCATCATTGTTTCTATAACTCTATCCAAAGTATCTTGATACCATGACTCTTCTGCATCAATAAAAATTGGACAATCGCTGTTGAAAGCGTGTTCACAAATGTCATTGATGCGATCTACTACACGTGTAAATTCAGCCCTTTCTAAAACATCTGGTTCAGCATTAACATCATTCAGTTTTTCTAATAATCCATGACGAGACAATCCGGTTGGTTTGAATACCGCAAATGGAATCGCTTTGTTTCCTTTTGCTTTTTCTATAGTGGCAATAATTTCATCACGGGTGAAATCAAAATCTTTTTCATCTGTTTTTCCTTCAACAGAATAATCTAAGATGGTACCTACCTTATTCTCATGTAATATTTGAATGGTTTTATCACAATCATCGATGGTTTCACCTCCACAGAACTGCTTAAAAATGGTTTTTTTAATTAAGCCTTTGATAGGAAGCCTCAATTTAAAAGCAATGGGAACCATCCATTTACCAAATTGTACAAGCCATGATTTACCAACCAGTTTAAACATGGTGTACGCGCGTTTCAAATCTTTGTTAGATTTATATTTGAAAGCGATTTCTGTATTATTAAAAGATATCATTCGGCAAATTTAATTTCAAATAAATTATAGACAAGTTTTTTTAACTGATGTTACTCATTTTTTTACCTGATGTTCTTTCGATTGTTAAAAAGTTGTTGTTGTTTTGTCGTCAAGAACATTCAAATCAGTTGAAAATGGCAAAGCAAATAGTTTCTAAATATAACAAAGTAGAGCTTGGAAAGTTGAATAGTTCAAGTTTTAATGCACTCTTAACAACAAAATATAAAGACAGTAAGAAAATAATTATTGTCGATGAAAATACACAAGAAGAATGTTGGCCTTTTGTATTGACTTCTTTTGATGCACTTAAAGAAGCAGAGGTGATAGTTTTACCTTCTGGAGAAGACAATAAAGTGATAGAGATTTGCGCTCAGGTTTGGGAGGCTTTCACCAATTATCATATTCAACGCAATGATTTAGTGATCAACCTTGGTGGAGGTGTTGTTACAGATACTGGTGGATTTATCGCTTCGGTTTTTAAACGTGGTCTCGATTTTATCAATATTCCAACTACTCTTTTAGCCATGGTCGATGCTTCGGTAGGAGGGAAAACTGGAGTGAATTTGGGAAATCATAAAAATCAATTGGGTGTTTTCTCAATGCCTGAACTTACAGTTTGTGATCCAATATTCCTTAAAACTTTAGCTCCAAAAGAACTTTTGGCCGGAAAAGCTGAAATGTTGAAACATGGACTCATTGCTTCAGCTTCATTTTTTAATGATTTAGTCAAAGAAAATAAAGCCATTCCAAGCAATAAAATAATTGCTCAGGCCATTCAGATTAAAGCTGATATTGTTGATGGAGATTTTAAAGAACAAGGTGATCGTAAAAAGTTGAACTTTGGTCACACCATCGGACATAGTTTGGAAGGATATTTATTGGGACAAGAGCTAGAAATCACCCATGGAGAATGTGTTGCTTGGGGAATGTTGGTTGAATCTTACCTCTCTCATGATTTTGCAGGATTATCAATTGAAGAATTGAAAAGAATTGAAGAGCTTATCCGCAAACTATATCCAGAATTACCCATTGATGAAGCTCATTTTAATACACTCATAGAATTAATGGGACACGACAAGAAAAACCGAGGAGAAAAAATCAACTTTACATTATTGACGAGTATAGGAGAATCAAAAATTGATTATCAATTGGACGAACTAGAAGTTAAAGCGGCATTAAGCAAAGTTTTTGTTGCATGATTAAAAAAAACAATGAAAACATTTACAATAGAAGAATATCAGCAACTGTATCTGAACGAAGATAAATTACAGAAGTGTTACGAAGATAAATGGTTTAAACTTTTTGTACCTAAGGCATACAATGGATTGGAACTTTCCATGGAAAATGGATGTCGACAATTATTGAGCATTGCTGAAATTCAAGGTGGGCTTGGTTGGACAGTCAATTTAGGGGCTGGAGCAAATTGGTTTTCTGGATTTTTTGAAGATAAAATTGCTGCAATATTATTTTCACCCAAAAACGCTGTGATTGCAGGAAGTGGATTTACGAATGGAAACTGGAACGAAAGTAAGCTTGGTTACGAAATCACTGGAGAATGGAGCAAATGTACCGGTGCTCATCATGCGAGCCTATTTAGTTTAACGGCAAATAATTCGGTAGATGGTCCTCAGATTTTTGTTGTCCCAAGAGAAAAAGTACAATTGTCAGCTGAAAAGTGGCCAATAATGGGCATGCGAAATTCATCTTCTTTTGGAATAAGTCTAAATAAAGTTGAAGTTCCTAAAGGATACGATTTTCAAATGAATGTGATCAAAAACAATCCTCATTATGGAGTGTTTCATATTCCTTTTCAATCATTTGCCCGATTGTGTATGAGTGCTTCATATTTGGGTGTGGTCAAATGTTTAATGAATTACTGCCTTAAAGATTTGAGGAAACCTGTGGTGTTAGAAATTATTGAGCAGCGATTAAAGCCTTTAGTTCAATCCGCAGAACAGAAACTTTATGCGGTAGCCAATCAAGTTGAAAATTCAAGTTTAGCTGGAGAATATTCTGGGCTAGACGAACACACAATGCGAAAGGAACTAGGGGAAAACAATCTGCAAATATTTGATGCGGTTCAAGGTCTCTTCTTAGCAGGAGGATTACCGTTTATAGAAGAAGATAAGTTAATCCATTGGGCTTATAGAGACGTGCTTACCGCTGTTCAGCATTTTATGGTTAAGCCCTGAAAAACGGACAAACAAAATCGCTTCTTTAGTGTTGTACTTAGGCGTTTGTAAGAATAGAAAAGAATAAATTGGGACAAAAGAAAAATAGAAATTTAACAGAAGGAAGTATTTTAAGCTCGCTTATCCATCTTTCTGTGCCTATTATTTTAGCCAATGCTTTACAAAGTATGTATCAACTAATCGATACCTTTTGGTTGGGTAGATTGGGTGTGAATGCTGTTGCAGCAGTGAGTTTGAGCTTTCCAATTCTGTTTTTGGTTCTTTCTTTAGGCGCTGGACTGACATTGGCCGGATCTGTAATTGTGGCGCAAGCAAAAGGAGCTAAAAATCAGAAAAGGGTAGATTACAGTTCTTCTCAAACGGTATTTGTAATTTTCTTTGTTTCGATTTTATTATCTGTAGTGATATTTTTCGTAGCTGAACCTTTAATGACCTTGATAGGAGCAGGGCCAGAAATCCTCACTGATTCAGTTATTTATTTTAAGTATTCCTCCTTTGGATTCATGTTCTTATTCATGTTTTTTGTATTTCAATCTTTAATGAGAGGAGTTGGAAATGTGTGGTTGCCGATGTACATTGTTTTGGGAACTGTTTTGCTCAACCTGGCACTCGATCCTTTATTTATATTCGGGTATGGTTCTTTCGAAGGTATGGGGGTCGCTGGAGCAGCAATCGCCAGTGTAATTACGCAAGGAATTTCCGCTGTAGTGGGAATCATTATTTTATTCAAAGGGCGGAGAGGAATCAAAATAAAGTTTTCACAAATGAAGTGGGATTTTCCATGGACTAAGAAAATGTTTGCGATTGGAATTCCTTCGAGCCTCGAACAATCCACACGGGCAGGAGCAATGACAATGCTCGTTGTGTTGGTAACAAGCTTTGGAAGTGAAGTCGTGGCAGCCTACGGAATTGGTGTTAGAATTTTGAGTTTAATCGTTATTCCAGCTTTAGGATTCTCTATTGCTACTACAACTTTGGTTGGTCAGAATATTGGTGCACGCCAAATTAAACGAGCAGAACAAGTTGGAGACTTAAGTGCTAAAATTGCTTTTTTCGGATTAACAGGAGTTGGGGTTTTGTTGTTTATTTTTGCTGAACCTATTACAGCTTTTTTTGTTCCCAATGACCCACAAGTCATTAAAGACAGTGCTTTGTTTATTAAAATAATGGCGCCAAGCTTTGGACTTTTAGGATTGCAACAAGTCTTGAATGGTGTTTTTAATGGTACAGGGTTTACACATATTTCTTTATTGATTTCTATTTTCGGACTCTGGATGATTCGTTTCCCCTTGGCGTATGTACTTTCAAACAATACCTCATTGGATGAAGTTGGACTTTGGTGGTCCTTTCCAATCTCAAACCTTTTGGCTGCAACTGTTGGGTTTATTTACTATAAAACGGGACATTGGAAAGGAATGCTTGTTAAAAACCGCCATCAATTGGGAAATAAATTGAAATGAAGTTGAAAAATCACTAATTTCGTTAAAAATAGATATCAATGAAATATTTTGCTTTTATTATTGGATTGTTTTTAATTACTACAGTAGGTAATGCACAATCTTATCATTCTGAAATTGGCGTTGAAGTCCAAGCTGCTTCTTTTTCAAATCAAGGAGGAACCTTCGGAGGAGCTTTGAAATATGCTTTTGTAGAAGAAGAAACCATTGCTTTTGGACCGAGTATTCGTTATCAATATCATTTTTCAAAAAATACTTATTTGGGAACATCAGGGAGCTCTTTCACCATGGGGGGAGGTGGATTCTTCCATTACCGATTTTTAGAATGGTTTTTTCTAGGAACAGAGGTAGAATTGCTTAGAAATCCTTTTAATTATCAATTCCCGGATAAAAAATGGGCATTAACTGCTTTTCTAGGTGGAGGAGTATCTAAAAGCTTTGGTCCAGTTCGGTTGAATATTGGAATTCTTTATGATTTAGTCGATGGTTTAAACGATCCACTTTCTTCAAATCCTTCACCTTTAAGTCGCGATTATTTTTTGAAAGTGTCAAATCCTAATAACCCAAATATTGGCAAGTACATTCCGCTGATCTACCGAATTGCGTTTTTCTTCCCTTTAAATAGAAATAATTAAGAGGATGTTTAAAAAGAAAATTCCACTCATCGAAGGCGATACCTACAAAACCGAGGACGGTTATATCGTTTTTACTGAACAGTATCTACTCAGAAGAGGATATTGCTGTAAAAATAATTGTAGACATTGTCCTTATGGTTATGATCCGAAAACTGATAGATTGAAGAAGAAGTAGAGCTTCATTAATTACCTTTACTTAATTCTAATAGTTTCAAAACCGTTTTCCAATTTCTAGTAGTAGCACCAACTTTTAATTTCTTCTCAAAAAAAGCGTTGCTCAATTTGGATTCATGATATTTTCCTTCAATACAGATAAATGCATTCTTCTCAATAATTTGGAATCTATCAGGTTGGCTGTTATAAGAATTTACGGTTTCTAAGTTTTCAATAGATGGACTTTCTTTTAAGAAAGTTAAGTGGAGCTTGTTAATATCCGCCTCATTAGTGTTAAAAGGATTCGATTCAATAGCTTTCTTCAGTTCTCCTAGGGATATAATGATTACAGGAACATCATGACCAAAAACACTGTGAATTGCTGTTTCTATTTGCTCAGCTAGTTTTTTGTTTTCATGATTTGATTCGAAAATGACATTTCCACTTTGTATATAAGTTATAACTTCAGGAAATCCGAGCTCTTTAAACATAGTCTTAAGGTCAGCCATCAGTATCTTTCGCTTTCCGCCAACATTGATTCCTCTTAAAATTGCAATTTTCCCCTCCATTATTATTTCTTCTTTTCACTAATCAAATCAGCAATGGCATTCCAAAGTAAAATCCTTTGTTCAAGAGACTGTTTAGCAATCTCAAGGGTCTCTTTCCATTTTTGTTCATCAGTTCCACACAGTTCTGAAATCATTTGATGAGATGAAGGACCATGACCATTTCCATCTAAATCAACGTGACGCTGGAGGTAGTATGTTAGTTTATTGTAGGTTTTGTTTTCTGGATTACCTTTCTGTAAGATCTTAATAAACATATCAGGAATAATTCCCTCTCTACCAAAGGTAAACGCCGATGCAACAAGATGAGGTTTGTTTGAAGCAATCACTGAAAAAGAAAAGTTTACAAAATCACTTACTCTTTTATCCATTTGAATTTCTGCTAAAGCGAGTTCCACAGTTTTACCTGAGATGATCAATTCAATAAAGTGATTAATCTTATCTGTATTAGCACCAATTTGTCTCATTGCATCTAAATACATTTCAAAGTGACTTTTAGATTCGCCCAGTTCGTTGATATCACTTTCCTCCTCATAAACGATCTCGTTTACAAATCGAGCAACATTTGAGTTTTTCGCTGGCGTCCAAGGAATATTAATATTCGTCAAACTTTGTTGAAGTGATTTTAATAAGGACATGAAATCCCAAACTGCAAAAACATGGTTTTCCATAAATATTTTTACATCAGAAATCTCATCTAAACTTTTATAGAGTTTATGGTTTTGTAATTTCTTACGTAATCCTAAGATTTGATTATCAATATTTTGAATTTCAACCATCTTGATATAGTATTAAAAGAATTTAATCTAAAATAGCGATTTTATACGCTAAAAAAAATTGTTTTGGAAGATATTTTAGGTTCTGTATGAATCAGTGTGGGTGTAAGTTAGGTTAAAAAAGTTCTCGAATGTTATGGGTGGATGTTATTCCACCCATAATGATGAACCCACGATTCCCCAAGATCAAAATATATTTTACAAGTAAGATCCCAAACTCACCGTATTAGTATAGTAAGCACGACATACTATAGGGTTGGACTTTAGTCCACCCATAATTATGAGCCCATGATTCCCCAAGATCAAAATATATTTTACAAGTAAGTTCCCAAACTCACCGTATTAGTCTTGTAAGTACGACATACTATAGGGTTGGACTTTAGTCCACCCATAATTATGAGCCCATGATTCCCCAAGATCAAAATATATTTTACAAGTAAGTTCCCAAACTCACCGTATTAGTTTAGTAATCACGACATACTATAGGGTTGGACTTTAGTCCACCCATAATAATAAGCCCATGATTCCCCAAAACCAAAATACTCGGCGAAATTGCATGCAATTTCGCCGAGTATTTTGGTTTTGGTTTTTTGTTTATTACCATACACCAAGGACTTACGTCCTTGGCTAATATATGCCGTACCTTCGGCACTATTTGTTTGACACTATGCTCTTAATTGTATTAACGTTTAGATTTAACGAATTAATTTAACTTTTAGATTTGAACGCATCAAATATTTTACAAATATCAAGCTAAACTCACCGTATTAGTTTAGTAATCACGACATACTATAGGGTTGGACTTTAGTCCACCCATAATAATAAGCCCATGATTCCCCAAAACCAAAATACTCGACGAAATTGCATGCAATTTCGCCGAGTATTTTGGTTTTGGTTTTTTGTTTATTACCATACACTAAGGACTTACGTCCTTGGCTAATATATGCCGTACCTTCGGCACTATTTGTTTGACACTATGCTATTAATTCTATTAGTGTGAATAAAATTGATTAACAATGAATATCAATATCAAAATAAGCAACTATTTTCAATCACATCCTACACAAATTCATATAGAGACAATTAACTTCTTGTTAAGAAAACCATTAAAACCTTAAAAAATCAATAACTTTGCACTCTTTTTTAAGAATCATAATAGAGATGAACAAAGGCTTAATCGCATTAGCTTTCGGAGGATTGGCAATAGGGATGACTGAATTCAATATGATGGGTTTGCTCATGGATATTGCTAAGGATATTGACATCAGTATCCCCAAAGCAAGTAATCTGATTGGACTTTATGCTTTGGGCGTTGTTGTTGGAGCACCAACCTTGGTCATTGCCACTGCGAATATGGCCCCTAAAAAAGTATTGATTTATTTGATGGTCTTGTTTTTTGTTTTTAATGGTATTTTCTCACTCGCTCCGAATGAATGGAGTTTATACATCTCTCGATTTGTTTCAGGACTACCGCATGGCGCATTCTTCGGAGTAGGTTCGGTGGTTGCAGCAAAACTTGCAAAACCAGGTAAAGAAGCGCAGGCAATAGCAGTAATGTTTACAGGAATGACCCTCGCAAATCTGGCCGGAATTCCATTAGGAACTTATGTTGGACATCATTTTTCATGGCGCATTACTTATGGGGTGATAAGTTGTCTCGGTCTTGTAACTGCTGCGAGTATTTACTTTTGGCTGCCTGTAATTGAAAAACCAAAGGTTAATATTCGCAAGCAAATGAATTATTTTGGCCGAAAAGAAGCCTGGTTAATTATTGCTGTGATTTCAATAGGGACAGGTGGTTTATTTGCATGGATTAGCTACATCGGTCCACTGGTAACAAAGGTATCTGGATTGGATGATAACAATGTACCCATTATTATGTTTTTAGTGGGACTTGGAATGTTTATCGGGAATTTGATAGGAGGAAAACTGGCAGATACTGTAATTCCAACAAAAGCAGCGATGTACTCTTTCTTGACCATGGGAATCGTATTGGTCTTTGGTTATTTCGTTTCTCCAATAGAATGGGCCGCTTATCCAATGGCTTTCCTAACTGGTGCAGTTGCGTTTAGTATTGGTTCAAGTTTGCAGATGATGCTCATCAATAGCGCTGAAGGTGCAGAAACGCTAGCTGCCTCTGCTGGTCAAGGTGCATTCAACATAGGGAATAGCTTAGGAGCTTACTTCGGTGCAATTCCTATCGGATTAGGGTTTGCCTACAATACACCTTTACTCGTTGGGGCTGGACTAGCATTCTCAGGAAGCGTTCTGGCTTTTATCTACTTGGTGAATTATAGACTTAAAAGAGGTAAGAATAATCTATAAGCTTTTCGGTTTTTTAAAAAAGGCTATTCCTTTACTCTGAGAAATGACATGGTATCGCTTTGATACTCTTCCGTAAATCCATCTGGTCTTATTGCCTCAGAAAAATTCAAACAAACTTTCAATTCATCATCAGAAATCAATTCAAATATACCGAACAATCTTTCTACCTCTTGATTTGTGTCTATAAGCACAATAATAAGGTCTATAGTGTTTGGATAAACAGTATAATCAACTTCATAAATCAGCGAAGCTCTTAAACCTTCAATCAGAAAATCTCTTCCTCCTAAAGTGTCAGAATCGTCTGTTAAATATGCGATGTTATCGGCGTCCAAATTCATGAAAGCAGCCCGGCCTTCCTCTATATATTTCCACTTTCCTATATGGCCATCTTGACTGAGTCCATTCCCAATGAATAGAATATTGAAAAGGACTATGAGTAATGTTTGAATGATGAGTTTCATGTTGTTTTTTTAATGGAAGAGATATGTTTTGTTTACTTCATGTGTTTCAAATTCAGTCCATAGAGCAATGCAAAGACTGCTGCCATAATCACTGAAATAACAATAGAGAAAGTTAAAATTAACTCCATTGGTGTAATGATGTACATTGTTATAATGGGAAGTAAGCTGTAAGCGATATAAATATGGAAACCTATTTTCTTTAAATTGAACATTAGAAACAGACTTGCAATTCCTACAATTAAGGTTAGAAGCGTAAGTATATTCGTGGAATAAAAAGCTTCATTATTAATGTAGACTGCATTTTGAATAACTGTTTCTATCATTTGACCCAGTTGTTCTCCAGCTCCATTTGACTGCAATTCTGCAGCTGATGCATAAAGTACAGACAGCTCTTCCTCAAGAACTTCTTCAGAAAGGGGACCTGACATTAGTGATCTTGTGACTCCAAATAAGCTGATTGCTATATAGATACCACTTAAAACAATTAATACAATTAAAAATGCAGGTCTTTTTCTTTGTTGTTCTTCAGTAGATTCATCTATAGATTCATATTCATTTATCATAATAGTGAGTTGTTGAGTTGTTTTAAAAATGTTTTGCTGATCCTTAAATGTAATGACATATATTCATCTTCTTTAATAAAAGGCACAGATTTTCTAAAGTTTTTATGAAGTTCCTGTAATGAAGTACTTGTTTTTTCAACTCCTTTGAATTCTAATCCTTGAGTTCCAGCCATTAATTCAATGCCTAAAATCTGCCATACATTTTCTACTACACGATGTAGTTTGGTAGCTGCGTTTGCTCCCATACTCACATGATCCTCTTGTCCATTCGAAGAGTCAATTGAATCTACCGATGCTGGTGTACACAATTGTTTGTTCTGACTGACAATTGATGCTGCTGTATATTGGGCAATCATAAATCCACTGTTTAAGCCAGGTTTAGCAACTAGAAAAACGGGTAAGCCTCGCATTCCGCCCATTAATTTATAAACTCTTCTTTCAGATATACTGCCTAATTCAGCTAAGGCAATAGCTAAAAAGTCCAGTGCCAATGCTAATGGCTGACCATGGAAGTTTCCTGCTGAAACGATTAAATCTTCATCTGGAAAAATAGTTGGATTATCCGTTACCGCATTAATTTCACGTGTCACCACTTGTTCAGCATAATCTAAAGCATCTCCGCTAGCACCATGCACTTGCGGTACACAGCGAAAACTGTAAGGATCTTGAACGTGTACTTTTTTTTGCGTAATAAACTGACTTCCTTCTAATATTCCGCGAATTTCCCCAGCGACTTTGATTTGTCCAGCTTGGTTTCGAATTTTATTTACTGAAGGAGTAAAAGGATCAATTCTTCCATCATAGGCTTCTAAAGACATTGCTGCGTTGATATTCGCTTGTTTTAGAATGCTTTTCCCTTCATATACGCAATGTGCAAGGTAGGCACTCATAAACTGTGTTCCATTCAATAATGCTAATCCTTCTTTAGATTGTAATTGAATAGGAGAGAGGTTTAATGAAGACAAAACATTTTCTGTATTCATTTTATGGCCTTCATAATAAACTTCACCTTCTCCGATTAATGCAAGGGCTATGTGTGCTAGGGGAGATAAATCACCAGAAGCGCCTAAACTTCCTTGTTCATAAACAACTGGAATAATGTCCTGGTTATAAAAGAAAAGTAAACGTTCTACGGTTTCAACCTGAACGCCAGAATGACCATAATGCAAACCAATAGCCTTAAATAAAAGCATTGTTTTAACAATTGATTGCGGCACTTCTGCACCTGTTCCACACGCATGAGAACGCACAAGGTTGACCTGTAACTTAGCCAAGTCTCCTTTGGAAATTGACTGATCATACAAAGAGCCAAAACCTGTGTTTATACCGTAAATATTACCGTCTGTATTCTCCATTTTGTCATTGAGGTACTCACGGCATTTCAGAATAGATTTACGTGCTTTTTCACCCAATTCAACTTTGTTTCCAGAAAGAATAAAGTGGAATAATTCATCAATTTCAAACTGCTGATGATCTAGAATTAATGTTTTCATTATGAACAATATTTTTTGAAGAATGAATCTATAGACATTGTTATTTGTTCACCAGATTGCATTTCTTTTACAGTGATTTCCTTCTTTTCCATTTCGCTTTCACCAATGATTACAGTATGTTTTGCATTTCTGTCATCAGCATACTTGAATTGTTTCTTAACTTTTACATTGTCAGGATACATTTCTGATGGAACTTCCGCGTTTCTCAATTTTTGTAAAATAGGTAAAGCATAGTCAGCTTCCTTTTCTCCAAAATTAATAAACAAAAACTCTAGTGTTTGATTAATATCTTCGGGGAATAACTCTAATTCTGTTAACACGTCATAAATACGATCAGCACCAAAGGAAATTCCAACACCAGAAAGGTCTTTCATTCCAAATAATCCAGTTAAATCATCATATCTTCCTCCACCACAAATAGAACCCATATTTACTCCATTTGCTTTCACTTCGAAAATTGCTCCCGTATAGTAATTTAATCCACGTGCTAAAGTCACATCAAAATCTAACTTTGCGTTTTGAAGACCTAAGATTTCTGTTTTTTCAAAAACATATTCTAGTTCTTGAATTCCTTTCATTCCAATTTCGCTATTGGCTAGGAATCCACGCATGAACGCTAACATTTTTTTGGTGTCACCGGTCAAACTAAACAAGGGACGAATTTTATCAATCGCTGCTTGACTCACTTCTTTTTCCAGAAGCTCTTTGATTACTCCTTCTTCACCGATTTTATCTAATTTGTCAATGGCAACCGTAATATCTATAATTTTATCTTCTTCTCCTGTTACTTCTGCAATTCCAGATAGTATTTTTCTGTTATTGATTTGAATTGTAAAGTCAGGAATTTTAAGTGCTGAAAGAACTTCGTCAAATATTTGAATGAAGTCAACCTCAAACAACAGAGAGTCACTTCCAACTACATCGGCATCACATTGGTAGAATTCTTGATAACGTCCTTTTTGTGGACGATCCGCTCTCCAAACAGGTTGGATCTGGTACCTTTTAAATGGGAATGTTAAATCATTTTGATGCTGCACTACAAACCTTGCAAAAGGAACTGTTAAGTCGTATCGTAAAGCCTTTTCTGAAAGTGAATTCGCAAAACGAGGTAAGTTGTTTTCCTCTAGTGCTTTTATATCAGCCTTTTTTACTTTATCTCCAGAATTTAGGATTCTAAAAATTAAGCGATCTCCTTCTTCACCATACTTTCCTAATAAAGTTGTTGAAAGTTCAAATGAGGGTGTTTCAATAGGAGCAAAGCCATATTTTTTAAATACTGTTTTGATGGTGTCGTAAATATAATTTCTTCTGTTCACCTGAAACGGAAGGAAGTCACGAGTACCTTTTGGAATACTTGGTTTTTGCGCCATTTTAAAAAAGTTTTAGGCAAAAATATAAAAAAACCACTTCAAAGCTGAAGTGGTTTGTAATATGTTGCATTTAAAAGAGAAGTCTATTCAAATGCTTTTCCAAAAGTCTTGCTGATAAAAGCTCCAATAACAGGTAATTCTTTTTTGTTTCCGTTAGCTGCATTGATAATACCAATAATAAGCAAGGCTAAAATCCCAAGATAAAATATAGGATAAATTATGCTCGTTAAAAGGAATCCGAATCTTAGGCTGATGAACATGATCATTGTTGAAATAATCATAAACCCAATCATCAAAATAATTGCTGTAAGCATTAATCCAATAGATTGTCTTAAATGGAAGGCTCCAAAAGCTTTAGTCTCACCTTTCTTATCGTTGTTAAGAACTAAGGCTATAATGAAACCGATTAAAGTGATGTAAGCAATAATACCTACTGAGGTATCCGTACTTTGGTTGTTTTCTTCTGTCATTTTTGTTTTATTTTTAGTTGTTATTAATCTGCAAGCACTTTAAATGCTGTTCTTCTGTTTTGTTGATGGTAACCATCTTGAATGTCCTCATCAGATAAACTATTGATGAATTCAGGAGATAATGTCACCTCTTTATTATCAATCATTATTACTGCAGGTTCAGTTTCACCCAATCCTTCAGAACTTAATCTATTTCTAGAAATTCCTTTGTCAACTAAATAATCAACTACACTTTGAGCACGACGTTCAGACAATTTAAGATTGTAAGAATCTCTACCTCTTTCATCAGTGTGTGAACGAATCTCAACTCTAAGATTAGCGTTTAGATTTAAAAATTCTACAAGTTTGTCAAGTTCAGCTATAGAGCTTTTACGTAATGTTGCAGCATCAAAGTCATACTCAATTCCTTTAATTTCAATCTCACCTGTTGGTATTTTAGTCAGATAGAAGTCTTGTGTTAAATTAATTGACTCTACAACACCTAGCGTATTTATCACCTGAGCATCAGCAAAATATTTCTTTTTACTGGATTTAATAAAGTATTCTTGGTTGACAGTCATTGATTTTTCATAATAACCATCCTCATTTGAGATGATCTTCTCATCCTTTGCTTCACCACGAATATCTTTAAATTCTAATGTTGCATCAGTAATTATAGCATCTGTATCAAAATCATAAACATAACCACTCATTGTGATTTTAATTTCTGGTCTAGTTACTTCATAAATACTGTTACAGTGTATATTTAATGCTCTTGCTGAATCACATTCACGACAATTGTCTCGATCAGAGGAGAAATATCCACTTTGCATATCTTTACCCCATACAAAATAGGAATCATCTCTTTCAGAATTGACAGGTTTTCCAATGTTTACTGGGTGATCCCACCATTCAGTGATTGGATTTATTGTCGTTTTAAATACGTCTAATCCTCCAAATCCGATATGTCCCTCAGAAGAAAAATATAGCGTTTTAGATTGTGGATGATAAAATGGTGTGATTTCATCTTCTTTAGTATTGATGTTATCTCCTAAGTTTTTAGGCTCCGTAGTTTCACCATCTTCATTAATTGTGGTTACCCAAATATCCATTCCTCCATAACCTCCTGGTCTGTTGGAAGAATAATATAAAGTAACACCATCATCAGCAATACTTGGAGTCATAGATTTAAAACCGTCTTGGTTAATGTCTTTACCTAGTTTAAAAGGATCTGTCCATCTTCCATTGAAAAAACGAGTAACGTAAATTCCTGTTTCACTTTGGTTTTCAGGATTAACTCTCGTATAATACATCGCTTTTCCATCTTGCGATAAAGCTGCACCTCCTTCAATTGCTGGTGAATTTACATTTCCTTCAAACCATGTTGGAGTAGAGAAGTTTCCTTTTTTGTCTTTTTTTGTAAGATAAACATCACTGTTGTAAACATCAAGTGCCGCTTTATAATCCTTAGGAGCGGTAGTGTCCATTCTTGCAGACGAAAATAAGAGACCATCTCTATGGTACATCATTCCAAAAGATGTTGTACCATTATTGATTGTTGTGTCTAACATACGAATCGTCGCAGTTGAATGCGTTCCTTCATCAAGGATAGCAAAGTCACAATTTCCAATTTTCTCTATAGATAATTTATGGTATAAATTCTCTTCATCATTAAGCTTAGTGATCATTTTTTCAAATGCAACTTTAGCTTCTTTGTATTTTCCATTTTTCATTAAAGAATATCCGTAGAAATACTCTACGTAAGGGAATTCTTCCTTTGGATTATCCATTGCCACAGCGTACCATTTTTCAGAGTTCGCATAATCTTTAGCCAAGCGATAAGCGTCTGAAAGTTTATGAAGAACAATTAATTCATCTTGGTTTTTTGGCTTAACAGGTGGTTCGAATTCTTTAGGGCCTCCTTTTGGGTTCGATTTGTAGAAGGCATTCACACTGTATGGATGGTACAGTAAATCTTCATTTCCACCCGCTAATCTATTGATGACTTGTGAATAGAAATAAACTGCTGAAGCATAATTCTCCATTTCCATTTCGTTATCACCAGATCGAATTAAGCTTTTATTTGTTTGACTGTATCCAAATCCAATTGATACAATCACTGCTAATGTAGTTATGTATAATTTTCTCATAATCTTGGACATGTTGGAATAGGATTAGTAATTTTTTCGAAAATAATGTAGGTTAGACTCAGCTCTGTTGCGCCTCTTCCGTTTGATGCTACCTTCAGTGTAGATACATTAAAGTCATACGATACACGTGCTTCCCAGCCACCCCATTTTGCACCAAACTCTAGGATGGCAGCATCTGCATTTCTGTAGGTTAATCCACCAATTAGAAATACATCTGGACCTTTTAAGTAGTAATGAACCAACCCAGAAAACGTTAATTCTTGTGCGTTTTCTTGTCTTTGGTAGTAAACCTTAGGCAATACAGAAAGTCGTTCAGTGATTCCAATTCTTGCACCAGCATGAATCAAATAACGCATTGGAAGTCTGTTTCCTGTTCCCAAGAAAGATTCCTCTGGTCGACTTAAGTGAAATGCACTTCCGCCTATAAAGGGATTTACCCTTGCTCCCGGAGCAGCAAAAAAGTAAAGTGCACCAGCATTAAAATCTGGCTTTAATACACTAGAGCTAGCAAATGTTTCACCAGAGCTAAGGCCTTCATTAAAATGACCTCCTTGAGCAGTAGCTTCGTATTGAGAACCCCATGATAATGAATTCTGATCAAAAGATTTATGGAAACCTCCAGCAGAAACACCTAATGTTAGTCTGTGAAATTTATTTCTTGATAAAGGAATACTGTATGATACAGATGGTAGAATCTGTGCTGTGTTATATGCACCTGCTCCAGCTCTGTAGTTCATAGCTTGAATTCCAATTCCCCATTTACTGTTGATTCGCATATCCCAAGCTGCTTGAGCAGTAACAAATGGTCTTGCTGCTACAGCTGCCCATTGTGTCCTGTAGTGGATGTGAAATCTATGTTTCCCTTCAAACATTCCTGTTAATGCAGGATTTGTATTTAAAGGTGCTGCGTCATATTGTGATAAGTGAAAATCCTGACCAAGTAGCGTTTGGCCTAAGGATAATCCTAAACACAATAACAATGTTTTTTTTAAATGATTCATAAGTTAATCTTACTTGATTAGTGATGTATCTCCAGAAATATCATGTTTCTCTCCGTCGTCTGTTGTTGCTTTAACTGTCCAAACGTAAACTCCAATTGGTTGTTCAACCCCTTTGTAGGATCCGTCCCATCCAGTTGCTGCATCATTGGTTTCAAAAATAATTTCTCCCCAATTGTTATAAACTTTAAACTCTAATGACGTGTATGGACCTCCATAAACAAAGAGATAATCATTACTTCCATCTCCATTTGGAGAGAAAGCCGAGGGTACGTTTGGAGGAAGATAAATATTCACTTCATTTTGTGCCGTGTCTATACATCCATGTGTGTCCTGAACGGTAAGTAATACTTCATAATTCCCTCCACTGTTAAAATTATGAATTGAATTTTGATCGTTTGAAGAATTACCATCATTAAAGTTCCACTCCCAGAATACTAATGGAAATTCACTTGTTGAGAGGTCGACAAAATTAATGTTTTGATAAACATAAGCTGAAGACGGAGTAGCTGAGAATGCAGCGTTAGGACCTGGGTAAATTGTTGTTGTCTTGGTTATGGAATCAATACAACCTTCGGCAGATGTTACTATTAATTGCACTTCATAGTTAGAAGCACTATTGTAGTGATGCAATGGATTCTCTTCGGTACTTGAATTACCATCACCAAAATTCCAATTCCATGTGGCAATAGCTCCTCCATTTACAAAACTAGAATCATAATACTGTGTTCCACCATTTAAACAAGGTGCTGGCGTATTAAAGTTTACACTAGGTAAGTAAAAGGTCATAACCGGATTTGTAATAGTATCCGAACATCCGTTTAGTGAATACGCAATAAATACAACATCATTGGTATCTACATTTGGCATAATAAAGTTAGGATTTTCAAGATTCGAAAACTCAGATCCATTTGTAGACCAAGAATATGAAGTGATAGGATCACTAGAGACGACGCTGCTTGTAAATTCTGTAGTCGAACCAAAGCAGACCTCTGTGAAAGTGAAGTTTACAATAGGAGAAGGCAATACCTCAATTTGAATAGTGTCGCGTTGAACTTGACATCCTCCGTTAAGAATTGATTCAAAATAAATTTCAACATTTCCAAAGGCTAAATCCGCTGAACCATGAATATAAGTTGTTGCATTTGCAGTGTCACTTACAAACATACCGTCACCAGTAGTCGACCATATTCCACTTCCGGTGGTAGAATTTGCGTCTAAAAAGATTGGGTTATTTGCACAAACAGTGTCAATGTAGTTTAGTGAAATCGTTGGAGGAGAAAAGAATACAACCCATAAAGTGTCAGAATCTTCAAAACAGTTCCCATTTATAATTGTGTGAACAATAAGTTCAACAGAATCTGCTGCAATATCAGCTGCACTTGGAACGTATTGGGCATTAGGAGAGAGCGGATTGTTAAAAGTCCCTGTTCCTCCTGTTGTGTACCATTCAACTCCGCCAGAATGTTGAAAAGTAGCTCCTAATGGAACATAGCTAGTGTCGGAACAAACCTCGATGTCTGGACCAGCATCAACTGTAGGCCCATCAATAAAGTCGATACGTAGAGTAGACTGTGTTGAAGGACAGAATCCGTTACCAGTTGTTGAAAGAATTATTTCCGTAAATCCAGTATTTATTTCTAATTGTGAAGGATCGTAATTCGCATTCATGTCTGTGGTGTTTGGATTAAAAACACCACCATTTCCTACCCAAACTCCACCTGTAGCATTTGATATAATACCATTTAAGTTGATATTGGGATTGTTAAAACAAGCCGTGGTATCAGGTCCAACATCAGCAATAGGTAATCCTTGTATATAGATTGGTTTAACAATGGTGTCAAAACAACCTGCATCTGTTCCTACAATCAATTGAACATTAAGCACTCCAGAAGAAGCAAACACATGAGATGGATTAGGAACGGTACTTATTGGAGTTCCATCATCAAAGTCCCATTTCCATGAATTCACGACCATATTACCAACAGTTGTAGAGTTTTCTGAAAAATTGACTGAACTGCTAATACAAGTTGAGTCTAAATCAGCCAATACAGCTGTAACATCACCTATTTTAAGGAGACGTGTTGCAGTATCTGCACAGACAGTTCCGTATTGTGCTATTAATGTAAGTGTATAATCTCCAATTCCTGGGAAAGTATGTGATGGTTCAAAACCGACAACACTTGGACTACCGTCACCAAAGTTCCATTGGAAATCTGATGCTCCTGCAGCAGAAGCATTAATCATTTGAATTGTATTTCCAGCACAACCTGTAACTGGTCCAATTCCTGCATCTTTTGCAGGCGGACAATCAACAACGTTAAATTGAAAATCACGAACAATTTCTCCGATTTTTTCTCCATTACGGTATTCTTCACATTTTATTCCGACAACAAACTGACCTATAAGAGAAGGGATTCCAGAAAGAATTCCTGTTTGAGGGTCAATTATTAAAGGATCACTTGAATTTCCTAAAGGATCAGCTGCAGAAAAAGGAAAGATGTAGTTTACTGGAGTGAAAACAATATTATCAGGAATAGGATTCACGTTGTAGGTTGGTGTGTTTTGATTATAAGGTACGTATAGAGAATAGACTAAGGAGTCACCATTCGCATCTGTGGCAGAATGATCGAATTGTACATCAAGTCCTTGACAAACAAATACTGGTGGGAAATTCACCCAGTTTGGTGATGAATTGGTTAACCATTCATCATTACTTGGAATGTAAGTGTGAATTAATTCACCTGCACTCCCTGGATTAACAATGTTATCTAAAGAGTTATTTCTACAGCAAGTTGACCAATATAGATGGTATCCATTTGGAGAAGGAGGTAAACTTATAATACTTGAGTAAACGGCTTCTTCCACACAGATTCCAGGATCAACTGCACAAGAATCGATTGCTGGATCAAGTATTATTCTGCCTAACATAGGCATAGTGAAATTTAAACTAGTTGTTGTACCAGTCCCAATTCTTACTTCGATTGCTGCACTAGTTGGGAAATCAGCATTACCTGACCCGCAGTCTCTGTATAGTTTTAGTTTTACATTATAAGTTGTTCCACCTAAGTGTTCATAGGTTAAACTTCCCCCAACAATGTGTGTAGCCAATGCTGAAGAGCTCAATAGCAAGAAGGTAATAATGAGTAGAAGATATTTCATAAGTAAAAATATTTTTACAGTTGTGTGCGTCAAAATTAGTGTTTTTTTTGATAAACAACTAAAAATTTAAGTCTAATGGGCAAAAAAATGAGACTAAATATTTTTTATACTTATTTTTGTGTAGTTTTGTGCTCTATAATAGAACGAAGTTTTTCTTCATTAAACTGCAACTATGAAACAAATACTAATTATTTTAATTGGACTATTCTTTATTAGTAATCCAACCCACTCCCAATTAAATATTCAATGGGAAAGCCGTTTTGACAATGATAACAAAGACGATTTTAGCAAAGCAATTGTAATTGATAATGCTGGGAATTCTTATATAGTTGGAACAAGTAAGAATGGAACTAAGTTTGAAGTTGTTGCCATAAAGTATGATCCAAATGGAGTGGAATTATGGAATGTTTCAGTTGTAGGGCCAGGAAATGGTTTGAATGAAGCAGTAGGAATTGTATTGGATAGTAATAATGACCCTATTATAGGTGGACATTATTTTATGGGAACAAATGACTATGATATTTTTGCCAAAAAACTATCTTCTGCAAATGGAAATACTGTTTGGACATATAATCATCCCGGTTCAGCAAATTATGATGAATTGAAAGATATGACCATTGACGGGAATGATAATGTAATTCTTGTGGGTGGAGTACAACTAAGTGGTGCTAATTCTGAGTTTACAACGCTTTCACTTAGTCCAACTGGTACTTTAAACTGGGCTAGAAGTTACAACCCTACTACAAATCGTGATTTTGCGAATGCAGTAACTGTTGACGCTGCAAATAACGTATATGTTGCAGGAGAAAGTCATAGTGGGACTACACAATTAGATTTCTATACGATTAAATATAGTACTGGTGGTACATTACAATGGCAGCTAAGAACAGATGGTAATGTTGCAGCAGATCGTGCTACTTCGATTGCTGTAGCTCCTGATGGTAACGTATATGTTGGGGGTACAAGCTATAGAGGTTTGTATTTGGATGATGAAATTATGTTGGTTAAAATTAACCCTACGGGTGTATTCCAATGGTCTGCAGTTTTTGGTGGTACGGATGGAGCTGCTGATAGAGTTAATAGCTTAACGGTAGACAATGATAATCATGTTTATTTAGCCGGAAGTCTGAAAAACGTAGGAAATGGTGAAGATTTTTATGTAGCGAGATATAGACCAAATGGAGTAAAGCATTGGGATTATCTGTATCAAAGTCCTACCAACGGCTTCGACATTGCAAACGAAATTAGAATCAGTAATAACTTTAATATTTATGCAGCTGGTTATTCTAACGTAACTGGAAATTCAGATGATTATTTTTCAGTTAAACTGGATACTTTAGGAGTGGTTGAATGGACAAAAAGATTTAATGGTCCTGCTTCTCAAAGTGATCAAATGTCCGATTTTGAAATTGATATTGATGGAAATTTATTTGTAACAGGTTCCTCTGTAGGAACAGGAACCTTACGTGATTTTAGTACAATAAAGTATTGTCAACTTGAAACAATAGCTTCTGAAAACGATACAATATGTATAGGTGCAAGTGTTCAGTTGAATGCAACAGGAGGGACTAACTTCCAGTGGTCAGCCGTGTCAGGAGATCCAATTACTGCTAGTAATTTCACGTGTACAGCTTGTGATGATCCGATTGCTACACCAACTTTAACAACGACTTATGTGGTAAGTTCGGAAAGCGCTTCAGGATGTGTTGATTTTGATACAGTTGTCGTTGTTGTTAATCCATTGCCAGGACCAACTATTGCAGCAAGTGGACCAACTTCTTTTTGTGCTGGAGGCGCGGTTAATTTAACAGCAGATCCAGCAGCAATGTACAATTGGAGCACAGGTGAAAACACACAGACTATTACTGCAGATACTTCTGGAACTTTTTCACTTACAGTGACTGATATGATGGGATGTCAAAATTCAACCAATATAATTGTTGAAGTTTATCCAATTCCACTCGTAAATGGTGGAAGTGATAGATTTAGATGTCCTGGTGATTCACTTATGCTTAATGCAACGGGAGCAGATACTTATGAATGGTATAACATACCAAGCTATTCTGATACGATTCAGAATGGGGGGTATTATAAGCCTTCTGTATCGGGTTATGTTGTCGTGTTTGGAATGTCTGCAGATGGATGTTTAGGAAAAGATACCGTTAACGTAACCTTGTATCCTCAACCATTACAAATTGAAATCACGCAAGGATTCAGTGGTAACTTATTTGTAAATACAACATTAGGAACGACTTCATGGTCTTATAATGGAAGTAACACTGGGATAACAGGAACCTCATTCTTTTATGATACATTAATATACTGTAATGGATTCTATGAGGTTAACAATATTGATGAAAATGGATGTAAATCTTATGATTCTTTGACTATTTCAGGAGAAACTTCTTGTTTGGAAGACACAGCAAGCTTAATGAGTAATGAAATTATATCATTAAATATTTATCCTAACCCTACACGGAATAATGTGAATATTACTTTCGAGAACAATGAATCGCGCTCAATTGCGGTTTACTCAATGGAGGGTGTTTTGGTAAGCAGCATCAATAGTGTAGAAAAGGAAGTAGTTCTTGATCTATCTGATCTTGGTAGCGGAACATACATGGTGACAGTACAAGGAAACAACTCCTTTGCTAGAGCTAGGGTGATAAAGCAATAGAAATTATCTAAGGTTCTTTTAATTTTTTTAAAGCCCTGACGGAAACGTTGGGGCTTTTGTTATTTTTGGTGTTTTCTTATTGTGACTTTTTAGAGATCAGGAAATCCCTTTTTTTATGAAAAAGGTCAAAACCAGAGATAAGCCCATTAAATAAATATTGAATAAAGCATTAGTTATGAAATACAAGTTTGAAGTTTTTATGGCATTTGCTTTTGTTTTTCTAAGTGTTTCTTGTAGTACCAATGAAAAATTAAACAAGTTAATACTCAATGCGGATAATTTGGAAATGTTGAGGACAGCGTTTTTTCCATCGGCGAATATTTTTGTGTTAGAGGATGAGGTGGTTATAGATTATGGAGAAAATCTCCCCGATCAAGAAAAAGTTTATTTTTCAAATTCTAGTCCAGATATTCTTTATCTAATTGTAGCAAATTCAATTGTTCATACTTCTAATTTCAAGGGAGTAGATACATTGAAAATAAAAATAAAAAGAAGGGTGGGAAATAAAGAATTAGGTTCTGCTATTGCCTTAGATTCTGCAGAGATTTCTGCTTTACGAAACGCTTATCTGTGGAATGAAGAGGTGAAAAACGCCTATGCACATATTCTAATGAACTGCTCTGATAATTCAATTTACTCATTGGTTTATTCAACTACCAAAATCACGGAGTTAAGTAAAAACTATGCTTACGATAAGTCATTTTGGCATTTAATTCATGATTTCACGAATCAGGTGCATGATTTCCAGAACTTCGAACAACCCAATGCTATTGTGAATATGTGGATGGTGATGCAATATGGACGAATAGATAATATTGAAGGCTCTTTAGAATGTGTAGAAGAACTGTTTTCTTTAAATGGATTTAATTTAAAAGAAAAAGGTCTTTTGGATTGTTCATTTAAAGAGTTTGTAGTTCACATCAATAAATGTATCGAGAAAAAGGTGCTTAATTGATGAGGAGTAGTTTCAGCGGTTGTAGATAGAGGTTTACCGAAAAGTTTAAGAACCGATTAATCTCTATAGAAACGAAGGTGGAAACAGTAAGGACGTAGTTTGTCTGAGTAAAAATAAGGTTGAAACCCTAACGGTCATAGGCTAAGCTGATGATCATATTTCCACAAAGCTCAGTTTGTAATAAGCAGGAAAAGATAAAGATACTTGCAACAAAAAAAGCCCTAACGAATTCGTCAGGGCTTTAAATATTTTAAATAAAAGATTTAATCTTCTACAACTTCAACTTCTTCACCAGGAATTAAAATTCTTCCACAGTGCTCACAGATGATAATTTTTTTCTTTTGAACGATGTCTAATTGACGTTGTGGTGGGATTCTGTTAAAACATCCTCCACAAGAATCACGGTCAACAGGAACAACAGCTAAACCATTTTTAGCGCTTGTACGCAATCTATCGTAAGCAGTTCTAAGGTGATCATCTAAAAGTTTTTTTGCCTTCTCTGATCTTTTGTTGAGTTTTTCCTCATCTTTCTCAGTTTCTGCAATGATGTTTTCTAATTCAGCTTTCTTAACTTTAAGATCTGTCTTACGACCAGCTAATTTATCTTCAACATCCTTGATCACTTCTTTTTTGTTCTCAATCGTAGATTTCGCTTCTTTTGCTCTTTTTTCATGCAATTGAATTTCCAATTCTTGGTACTCAATTTCTTTACTTAAAGATTCAAACTCACGGTTGTTACGTACGTTGTTTTGCTTCTCTTTATATTGTAGAATCGCCGCTTGAGCATCTTTTTGCTCATTCTTACGGTTACTAATATCAGTCTCTATATCTTTTAATTCACCAGTCAATTTCTCAACTCTCTTTTCAAGACCTTCGATATCCGCTTCAAGATCTTCAACCTCTAAAGGAAGCTCACCACGAATCGTTAATATACGGTCAATTTCTGAATCAATTTGCTGTAAATTCGCTAGTGCTTCTAAGCGCTCAGCGACAGTTGTGCTTGACTTAGCTTTTGCTTTTGTTGCCATAAATGCTAAAAATAATTAATAGGGTTTGTATTCACCTTACTCAAATGGAAGGCAAAGTTAATAAAATTT
>Ga0209075_1001241_pt1 | contig 24306 bp, 17 predicted proteins | sample Stecom2011_FD_187523 | JGI IMG/M metagenome (GOLD analysis project Ga0209075, IMG submission 187523) | Agricultural soil microbial communities from Utah to study Nitrogen management - Steer compost 2011 (SPAdes) (version 2) | ecosystem: Environmental > Terrestrial > Soil > Agricultural land...
CCTGGTATAGAGTTTCTTCCCGAGATATTAAAGCTATTTTCTACTTAGTATCCCTCCTCTTTGCTACATGGTTCTTGGTTGCCCGGGGGTCTGCCGTATTTGCGCAAAAAGTCTGTGTTTACAAGAATAACAACGGTCCGGAGGGTTTTTTCCATATATTTAATTTTACCATAAAAAATAGCATTTTTATAGAGCGCTGAAAAAATTCTCCATTTTTTGTTTTTTATCGTCTTTTTTGCCAAACCAATGACATAGTGAAGCAATATATTGCCACTGTATTTTTTGTGTGGCAAGAGTACTAAGGGGGAGGCTTGAGAGGGGAGCGGGAGGCTTTGAAGGGCGCACAGCGGGTCCTTCAGGTCAATGTAGTGGTTAGGAGAACAACGTGATACCCGGCTATAGTTTAACGAAAACAAACCCTGACATATATGTCAGGGTTTGTTATTACAGGTTTTTTTGGTAGATTCGGTATACCCGGTATAGTTTTCCGCCGACCTTTTCCACATTGCGGATGGATTCTTTGTTGATTTCGGCAATGGTCGAACCTTCGCCGAAGATGTAGCCCTTTTTTTTGGCTTCAAGCATTAACCGGTGGTAGACGGCGCTGTTGACAGCCTTGTTTCGGAATTCCGGGACCACAAACTGCATAAAAATTCGGATGCCGGTTATTTTCTTTTTGTACCACAGGTATTTCAGAAAACCCAAGGGGAGCAGGCGCCCGTTCAGTTTCTTTATTACCTGAAAATAATCGGGAAGAGCAACCACAAACCCGATGGGTTCATCGCCGGAGCGGGCAATATAGACCAAATCTTCATCCATGAATCTTGTGAGGGCGGACATTTCCTTTTGGATCGCCTCCAGAGAGGGAGGGGTCAGGTGTTCCCAGGTGTCCGGCATCGCCAAGTCGAGGATTTTTTTAATGTCTTCCGCTTCCCGGCGGGGGTTTTTCCGGTCAAAACGGTCGATGCGGAAATTAAATTTTTTCATGGCGTAGGCAACTACCCGCCCGTACCTGGCATCATCCATCTCTGCTGTTTTCATATAATAGGCAAAAAGGTCCAAGTACTTTTTAAAGCCAAATTCAGCAAAGAAGTTTTGGTAATAAGGTGGGTTGTAAGAGTTCATTAACACGGGCGGGCCGTTGAAACCTTTTATCAGAATACCCCTGTTATCATCACCGTTGGTAGGGGATACGGGTCCGACCATTGTGGAGAGCCCTCTTTTTTTTAACCAGCCGGCGGCCGCCTCAAAAAGAGAAAAGGCCACATCTTTATTGTTTACAGATTCAAAAAGACTGATGTATCCCTCGTTTTTATGCTTTTTTTCATTCAGTTTCGTATTGACCCCGACCAGAATCCGGCCGGCGACTTTGTTTTCGGAAAGAGCCAGGAAAAAAGTATGCGGTCCGCCGGCCAACAGAGGATTATCATTACCCTGCAGGCTGTTAAGCTGTTGTCTCCGGAGCGGGGGGACCCAGTTTTGATCGTTTCTATAAATATCCCACGGCAGGTTGATGAATTTTTTAAGGTCTTTTTTTTCTTTGATTTCGTGTAGTTTAATCATTTTGACTACCTTTCTGTGCATCATACATCATATGAGTTAAAAAAACTCAAAAGAGTGCTTTTAAAAGCCAGGCGAGGGCAAAACCCAGGTAATTACCGAGGGCATACCCGACAAGACCACAGGTCAAACCGGAAACAACCACTTCCCGGTTTTTTATCCCTTCGGCCACCGGAACAATGAAGGCCGGTCCGTAAATACCTGCGGTAGAAGTTATAATAGTGGTATCGATATCAATGCGGAAGATCGTTGCCAGCAGCCAATGGAAGACTACCGCCAGTGTCATGACAAACGCCGTGTACAAAAACACTATCGAACTGGAAGAGAAAAATTCACCGATATCAACAGTCATCCCAATGGCCAGGGAAAATATGAGGATCAAATACTGACCGATTTCATAAGTTCCTTTGGCAGTACGAATTTTCTTGATGAAAGAGGCGCCAATTCCCAGTGTGGTAAGCAAAAGCATCACAATGCTGATTTCCAGGTCCCCGGTTAAAAGTAAAGAAACTCCGGCGCTGAATGCCACCATAATCACAGCCAGTAAAAATAGAATTACCAGTGTTAAGAGGCGCGGTTTTTTTCCGGCGGCCGCCGCATACGGCAAAGCGGTTGCCGGCGCTTTGAACGGGGGAAGAAATTTGCCCAAAAGCCATTTTGCTCCGGATAATAAAAAGAGGAAATATAACCCACCCATAATGACATCGGAAGTATTGGCAAGAATGAGGATTTCCTCTTGCACATTAAGACCCATGCCGATGGCCATCAGGTTGGGAGTGCCTCCGGTATAAACCCCGACCAGCATTCCGGATAATTTCCAAAACTCTTCAATATAGGGAGAAAAGACAAGCGCGGCCAGAAAAGAGCTTGTCAGTACACTGATGATAACAAAAAGAAATGAAGAAACAGTTTTTTTCGCCAAACGCACCCACCGGCCGAAATCCGTGGAAAATAGGATGAGCGGTATGGCAAGAGGGACCGTGAATTCGGAAACAGTCATGGCCAATCCTTTATCAACAGGGAAAAAAGAAATATTACCAACGGCAATGCCGAGGATATAGCATAAAAGAATCGGACTGAGAAAATTCAGTTTTTTGGAAAAGCCGTTTAGCTTTATGACGAAAAAAGGGACAGCGATTAAGAAAATGATTTGTATAATTTGTATAATTGGCAAAGTATCACTCTTTCTTTATTTCTCAATTATCATATCTAATTTTACAATAGATGTTATCCTAATGCAAGGTGAAATTGATTTGGCGTCGTTTTATATTACTATACATCAGGGGATTTTCCCACAGCGGTTTAAGGACAAAAGTATGCTTTTTAACAAAAACACAGAAGGTATTTGCCAAGAAAAAACTAATCTATATATTACAATAACCGGCGGACAATATGACCGGGCCGGCGCCAATATTTTAGGGGAGGAGTTCAGCACAATATGAGTAAGAAGATACATTTTATTCACGCCGCCGATCTTCACCTGGGAAGCTTTCTACATACCTCCAGCGACCTGCCTTCCGGGATTCGGGAACCGGTCCGCGAGGCTACTGCCGTCGCCTTTTCCCGCATATGTGATGCTGCTGTCGCCTGCCGGGCCGATTTTCTTCTTTTAGCCGGGGATGTTTATGACCGGGAAGCCAGATCCATCCGGGCCGCCCGTTTTTTAGCAGAAAAATGCCGGGAGCTGGAGAAGGAAAATATTCCGGTTTTTATTATCGCCGGAAACCATGATCCCCTACGGGAACAGAGGGAGCTTTTCGATTTGCCCGGCAATGTCCGGGTATTCAGCCCGGAAAAGGCGGAATGCCTGGAAATAAAAGACCGGCAGGGGAAACCGGCGGCCCGGGTCCTCGGCCAGTCTTACCGCGGCCGTTTCGAATCCCGGAGAATGCATGATTCGTTCACCGTTCCGGACAAAGGACTGTGCAATATTGCTCTTTTGCATACCCAATTGGAACCGGGGGATAAAAATTATCTCCCCTGCAGTCTGGCGGAGCTTACCGCCAGGGATGACATTCATTACTGGGCTTTGGGTCATATCCATCGTTGCCGGTTGTTACATCATGGACAACCGGCCGTGGCCTACCCGGGTATTCCCCAGGGACGTGATTTCGGCGAGGAAGGGCCGGGCGGTTGTCTGCTGGTGGAAAAGGCGCCGGAAGACCCCCCGGTGATATCGTATATACCCGTCTCACCCGTGATTTGGCAACGGGTGGAGGTTTCTATTGCCAATCCCCCGGTAAAGAACCTCACCGAACTGGAGAATCGTTTGCTCGCGACCGCCGGGGAAATCACGAAAAGCCTTCCGGCTTTACCGGAAGGGTTACAACCGGCCGCCGGGGCGCCGGCTTTCAAACCCACCGGGTATATCCTGCAGTGGGTTATTACCGGCCGTGGGGAACTCCATGATCTCCTGGCGGAGCAGGAAGAGGAGGCGGCCACGACTTTGACGGAAATTCTCCGCCGAAGGCTGGAAGGGTCGGAACCGTTTCTGTGGACGGATTCAGTGGTGATTCGTACTGCCCGGCCGTTACCGGGAATGGAAGAATTGCTGGCGAAGAATCCCGTCTTCCGGGAACTGGAAATGGTCAGCGCCCGTTTTCGCAATGACCCCACTTGCCGGCGTGAACTGGCCGAAAGTTTGGGCCGGGTGTGGGAGTCCTCACCTGATCATGAAAACCGGCCGGAAGACCGCTTTTTTTTGCATGAAGAGATGCTGAATACTGTTATTGACCGCGCCCGGGAATTAATCTTGGAAAATTTGGCCGCGTGGGGGGAGAACCGGTGAAGATCAAGCGTTTGTATATAAAAGATTTTGGTATTTTTTACCATCAAAAGCTGGAAAACCTGGCGCCCGGGATGGTGCTGATGGGCGGCTGGAACCGGGCGGGAAAAAGTACCTTTTTGCAAATTTTGCGGTATTTGGGGTTCGGCTTTCCCCGCAGCCCTTCTCTTCCTCCGGCCCGTAAGAAACATGAAGTGGAGGGCGAAATCCGGCTGGAAACAGGAGAAGATTGTCATTTCCAGCTTCAGGGGGCCGGGGAACCGGTGGTTTCTTATCTTGACGGCGGCCGGAAGAAAAGCTTTTCTATGCCGGAAATTTACGGAAACTTGGATCCTTTTACTTATCGTCAAGTCTTTACTGTGAGTCTGGATGAACTGCAACGTTTGCCCAGGGAAATTTCCCGGAACGAACAGGAAAAACTACAAGCTGTCTTGTTGGGAGCGGGGTTTGCAGAGATTGCCCGCCTGCCGCAATTGGAAGAAGAGTTGCGAAAAAAGGCGGTGGAAATCGGCGGCAAATATGGAAAACCCGGCGTTCAGCGGTTTAAAGAATATTCCCGGCAGATTACCGCAGGAATGGAAGAACGCCGCGCGGCCCTGCGCCAGGTTGACGAGTACCGGGTCAAAGAAGAGGAACAACGCCAATGCCGGAGGGAAATAGATTTTTGCCGCCGGGAACTTGCCGTTTTACGCGTGGAAACAGACGGATTGGATGTATTGAAGAGCAATTACGATAAATTTCAGCAATACTCCGAGCTTGAATTACGCCTGACAAATCCCGAGTCACAGGAGCTTCTGAACGGGTTTCCGGGGGGGATTTTATCCAAGGTCGAACGGTTGCAAGAAAGATATGAAGAAACCACCGCGGTATTCGAAGAAAACCGGGAGAGATTCCGGCGGGAGATAGGGGTGGAAGATACCGCCGCCGCCGGAGAAAAACTCCTTCGGGAGAAAAAAGAACTGCGCCGATGGGCCCGTCGCCTTTCCGGGCTGAAGGAAAAAGCAGAAAATCTTCGCGACCGGCAAGAACAATGGGAACAGGAAAAACAAGAGCTCACAGTGGAGACGGTGCGGGTGAACGAGGCCTGGCGGGGAGATTTCGACCGGATTTTGGCGATTAAAGCCGACAACCTGGAACAAAACCGGCTGGTGCAGACGGTGGAAGAGTATAAAAACGCCCGGCAGGAACTGGAGTCCTGCCGGCGGGAACTTGAGGAACAGAAAACAGAGGTCGCCCGCATGGAGAAGGAGACCGGGGAGGGGAAGACTGTCCGCCCGGTTTTGAACCGTTATTTTGCCATGACCCTGCTTTTTGTAGCCCTCGGTACCGGGCTGGCTCATTTTTATCCCCTGCTCGGTGTGGTTACGGTTATCGCCGGGTTAATCGGCGTTCTTTTATACTTAACCGCCGAAGGCCCGCGCCGTAGGGAACAACAGTTTTTACGCCGGCGTCTGCTGGAAGAGAAGGAGCGGCTGGTAAAAAAACAACGAGAAAAGCTGGAGCGGGAAAAAGCTCTTCACCCACGGCAAAAAGAGCTGGACGGGTACAGGCAAGCTTTGGGCCTGCCGGCGGAGACTTCTCCGGAGATGATTAAAGACTATTTCCGGCAGGTACAGGAATTAAAGCGACGGATTGGAAAGTGGCGGGCGGCCGGTGAACGGTTGCAGGAGACCCGCGGGGAACTGGAGGAAGAACTACGAGACTTGTACGGACTCGGCGGTCGTTTGCAGGAGATCATTCCTTTTTTCTCGGGTGATGAGGAATGGAGTGAAGAGTTTTTTGCCGGTCTGGAACAGGCTGTGGATTGTCTGGAACTTGCCGAAAAACTGGAAGAGAGCAAAAGAGCAAAAGAAAAAGTGGAGACGGATCTTTGTACACTACTGAATTTTCAAGGAGAGCCTGACCGGATACGGGAAGCCCTCGCCGAGTTTCTCCGGCGGGGAGAAAAATACAAAGAACTGGACAGGTACCGGTTGGAAGCCGATTTTTTGCAGAAGCAAATTTTACAGGCCTTAAAAACCGACCGGGTAAAAGCAGCCCTGCAGGCTTTTTGTGAAGGGAAATTTACCGGCAAAGAGGATTTGTTTACAGCGTTTACCCGCCTGTTTCAGGCTTATACCTCACGGGAAGAAGTGGAAAACCGGTACCGGGAGGTGCGAAAGAGAGTAGAAGAATTGGAAGCGAAGTTGGACGGGCTAAAAGAGAACGAACAAAAACTTCGCAGTGCGTTGGAGCATTTAGCCGCCACGGAAAAATTGGAGAACGCCCAGCGCCGGATTGACCGGGCCAGAGCCGAAATGCGGCCTTTGGCGGAGAACTACGCTGTCTACCGGGCGGCCGCTTTTCTACTGGAAAGGGTCAGAAAGAATTTTCTCGAAAAAACCCGCGATACCCTGCTGAGCGGGGCTGCGACTATTTTGGACCGCCTGACGGACGGCAGGTGCCAGCAGGTGTTGCCTACTGACGATCTTCAGGAAGTTGATTTTAAAGTCGTGGAGGAAGACGGGACTATCCGTGAGACTTCCGCTGTGCTCAGCCGGGCTACTCAAGAACAGCTTTTTTTGGCCGTCCGCCTGAGCAGGATTCGGGAGATCCCCGGGCGCCTGCCGGTAATTTTTGATGATTCTTTGGTCAACTTTGACCGGTATCATCTGGGACGGGCGGTGGAGCTTTTAAAGGAACTGGTCCGAACCCACCAGGTCTTTGTCCTCACCTGTCATCCGCACCTGGTGGAAGCGGTGCGTGCGGAGATTCCCGCTGTTCAGTACTGGCGCTTGGAGGCGGGGAGATTCAACCCCGACCGTCCGGAAGATTTGGTTGCCTATTTATCCGGAAAACAAGTGGGAAAGGAAGACGAAAAGTGATGAGATTAGGCATAGTCGGTCTACCCAATGTGGGGAAGAGTACTTTGTTCAATGCCGTGACCAACGCCGGGGCCGAATGCGCCAATTACCCTTTTTGTACAGTGGAACCGAATGTTGCGAGGGTGAGCGTGCCGGACTGGAGACTGGACCGGTTGGCGGCCTTGTACAACCCCAAGAAGGTCACACCGGCGGTGATTGAATTTGTCGATATCGCCGGACTTGTCAAAGGCGCCGCCCGTGGTGAAGGCCTGGGAAACAAGTTTTTGGCGCATATCCGGGAGGTGGATGCCGTTGTTCATGTGGTCAGGTGTTTTAAGGACGACCGTATCGCTCATGTTCACAAGGGGGTAAGTCCCCGCGCGGATATGGAAGTGGTCAACCTGGAACTGATGCTTGCCGATTTGGAGACGGTAGAAAAAAGAATCGAAAAGACCGGGCGAATGTTGAAAAGCGGCAACAGAAAGTACCGGTTTGAACTGGCGGTTTACGAAAAAACAAGGGAAGCGTTAAAAAAAGGCCTGCCTGTCAGGGTTGTTTCTTTCCAGGAGGAAGAAAGAGAGCTGGTAAAGCAGATGTTTCTTTTGACGGCCAAACCAGTAATTTATGTGTGCAATGTTGGCGAAGATGAACCCGGCGGAGGCCCTTTTGCCCGTGAGGTGCAGGCGCAGGCGGAAAAAGAAGGAGCGCAGGCGGTTACGCTTTGTGCCGGCTGGGAAGAAGAACTGGCCCGGTTGACCGAAGAGGAGAAGGCGCCGTTTCTTCAGGAAATGGGAATGGAAGCCCCGGGAGGGCAAAGATTGATCAAAGCCGGGTACCGGCTGTTGGACCTGCTCTCTTTTATGACCGTGGATCCCTATGAACCTTTGGAATTAAGGGCTTGGACGGTCAAAAAAGGAACCAAAGCCGTAGAGGCCGCCGGGAAGGTACACACCGATTTTGCCCGTGGATTTGTAAAAGCGGAAATAATCGGCAGCAATGAATTAATCGCCTGCGGTTCTTACACGGCCGCCAGGGAAAAGGGCCTTGTCCGGTTGGAAGGCCGGGATTATATTATGCGTGACGGCGACGTGGCTCTTTTCCGGTTTAACCTGTAACAGGAGGATTAAAAAACTATGAACTTGTCACCATATATAACAGCCGTATCCACTGCGGTAATCTTTGGCTTCTCTTTTTTCTTCACCAAAGGGGCTCTGGATTATCTCAGCCCTTATCAGCTGCTGGCCGGGCGTTTTTTTATTGCCGCCGTTACCATGTTTCTGCTCCGGGCCGTCCGGTTAATTAGAATTACGGTGAACGGTCGTCTTATCCGGAGGATTCTTCCTTTGGCATTTTTCCAACCGTTTCTTTATTTTTTCTGCGAAACCACAGGAGTAAACTTGACCACTTCGTCCGAAGCGGGGCTTATGATCGCCCTGATTCCGGTTTTTGTGGCCGTTTTAGGCGCGATTTTTCTCCGGGAAATACCAAGTTTTTTACAGGCGGTGTTTATTCTTTTATCCGTTACCGGAGTGGGCTTTATTGTGTTGGGCGGAGAACAGTTAACATCTTCCGGGGATACGCTGGGGCGGATGGCCCTTCTGGGAGCGGTGACCGCCGGGGCGGTCTTTAATATCCTTTCCCGCCGCCTGTCCCGGGAATTTCATCCCGTGGAACTGACTTACGTAATGATGTGGACCGGCGCTTTGGTTTTTGGGTTTTTATCCTTTGTTGAGCGCCGGCGTTACGGGGGAGCGGGTTTACCTGCCTTGTTTGAAGCACAGGTTCTTTTAAGTCTTTTTTACCTGGGTATTTTTTCGTCAGTAGCGGCTTTTTTCGGTCTTAATTATACTCTTTCGCGGCTCGAGGCTTCCCGCAGCGCTGTTTTCACCAACTTGACCACTATTATTGCTGTCGCCGCCGGTGTTTTTCTGCGTGGAGAACCTTTTTATAGGTACCACCTGGTCGGGGGAGTTCTGATTATAGCAGGAGTTTGGGGCACAAATTTTTTTACCTCTCCGGCGCGCAGGTTTCGCGCCTGTCGCCCACAAGATTAACCTTCCTTCACAGAATATTTTAACAATTTATTTACAATAAAGCAAAAGGATATTCAGTAACAAAAGCGAAACATATTATTGGAAACCTTTCCGGTAAGGTTTTCAAATATTTGTTTTGCCATAATAATGATTATCTATAGAATCTGATTTCATTGCGTACATTAATAAACCGGGGGGGTGATAAAGACGGACTGATTATGGATTTAGAGTTAAAAAATAGAAGGAGGAGATATAACGTAGATGAAAATCATTGTTAAAGCAGTAACGATGGGTATATGTTTGCTTGTATGCCTGATGGGATTGGCGACCAGTGTTTTTGCCGCCGAGTGGAATATTACCGGAAGTACTTTTAGTCATGACCCCACCGTTATTAGAGAGAGTGGTCTATGGTGGCAGTTTTACACGGCGGACGGCATAGGGGTAAAGTATTCGAACGACGGCAGGCAATGGAACCAGGGCGTACAAATATTTAACAGCTCTTTGTCCTGGTGGAGAAATTATGTGCCGGATAAAAATGATTTTAACATCTGGGCGCCGGATATTTTTCACCATAATAACCGGTATTGGCTCTATTATTCGGTATCAACTTTTGGTTCCAACACTTCCTGTATAGGACTTGTCTCGTGCTCCAGTATTCTTCAAGGTGACTGGAGAGACGACGGTATGGTTATTCGCTCTACAAGCTCAAATAATTATAACGCCATTGACCCGGGTATTGTGCGGGACGCCTATGGGAATTTGTGGATGTCTTTCGGATCTTTTTGGTCAGGCATTAAGCTGGTAAGAATTGACGGTTCCACCATGAAACCCACGGGTTCTATTTATTCCCTTGCTTCCCGGCCGGGTGTACAAAATAATCCGATCGAGGGAGCAAAAATTGTATACCATAATGGATATTACTATTTATTTGTGGCGTTTGATTATTGCTGTCAGGGTGCGGACAGTACTTACAAGATTGCCTACGGGCGCGCTACCAGCATTACCGGTCCCTACTATGACAGGAACGGAGTAAACATGATGAACGGTGGAGGGACCATATTAGACCAAAGCACTGCCAGATGGAGAGGACCCGGCGCTCCTGAACCGTTTGATACCGGAAATGGGTGGATAATGGTTCATCATGCTTATGACGCCTACAACAATGGTACGGCTACGCTTCGGATAAAAGATCTGTACTGGGATGCTTCCGGCTGGCCTTCCTACACCGGTGGAACAGGACCGACCCCGACTCCGCGGCCGACTTCAACGTCAACCCCCGGTCCGACACCGACTCCGACACCGGGCGGCGATGTCTATTATAAAATACGAAACCGCGGTAATAATCAAATGTATCTGGATGGTATGGGCAGAACGTCAAACGGGAGCGACGCCGGACAGTGGCGGAGCAGCAGCAGTTATAACCAGCAGTGGAGGCTTGAGCATGTTACAGGAAATTATTATAAAATAGTTAACCGTGCTACAAACCTTTGCCTTGACAGTATGGGGCGCACCGATGATCATTCGATTTTAGGCCAGTGGGAAAGCAGCAGCCATTACAACCAGCAGTGGGAATTGATTGAGCTTAGCGGCGGTTACGTTAAATTCAAGAACCGGGCGACAGGGAAATGTATAGATAACGGCGCTCATGTCAATAACGGTGATCCTGCCCGCATGTGGTATGATAATACCCATTATAACCAACAGTGGGTCTTAATCCAATAATAACAATAAAATTTCACTTGTGTTTCAAGTAACATATCTTTATAACATTACGAAAAAAATTTTATGGGGGAAGGATAACAGCATTTAACGGAAACCTTTCCGGTAAGCTTTCCTGACAAAAATTTAACCGAGTAATCTGGAAGGTGATAAAAGGAACTACTTGTTAATCCTTAGGATTTTGGAGCCTAATTTAATGAAAAAGGAGGAAGCAACCATGAAGAATTTGTTGAAAGTTCTGAGTGTCATAATGTTGTTGGGTCTTTTTATGAGCCCGGGTGTTTTGGGACAAACGCCGGTGGAACTTACGTTTTGGGCGCCGTTTACCGGACCTGACGGTCCTTATATGGAGCGGATGGTTAACCAGTTTAACTCGGAGTACGAAGGAAAAATTAATGTGGAATTACGGATTATTCCTGAAGGTCCCGATTTTTTAACCAATTTGGCCCTTGCGATCAGGTCCGGTTCTCCTCCCGCAGTGGCGATTCTTTCACCAACCAATTATATCCGGTTTATGGATAATTTAACCGCTTATACCAGTGATGACTTACTCGCGAAGTATGGTCTTGATATAGCGGATTTTAACCCCAATATCATGGAGGCGGTTATAAAGGACGGAAAAGTATACGCCATACCTCTCGGCACTTATTGCCTGGGATTCTACTACAATGTGGATCATTTTGAAGCAGCAGGACTGGAAGTGCGGCCGCCGCAAAACAGGGAAGAGTTTTTGGAATATGCCGCAAAATTAACCATTGACAAAACAGGAGACGGCAATATTGATCAATGGGCCTGGTTCTCTTTTGGAGGATGGCAATTCAGAGTTTTGTGGCAGTGGTATTCCGTACTCTGGCAAAACGGCGGGTCGGTTCTTACCGGTGACGGTTCAAAGGCGGCCTTTAATTCCCCGGCCGGAATTGACGCCCTGCAGCTTTGGGTGGATATGATTCACAAAGAAGGAGCCGCCCCCAAAGAACCGGCAGATCCCGAGGATGCCTTTCGTGTCGGAAAATTATCCATGCATGTTAACGGGCCATGGATGATTAATCTCTTTAAAGAACAGGCTGATTTGAACTTTAGAGTTGCCCCCATGCCGGTATTGGGAGATGATAAAGGCGTATGGGGTGACGCTCATCTTATGTGTATTCCGAAACAATCGTCGGCAAAAACCGATGCTACATTTACTTTTGTAAAATGGTTGAGCGACAACTCTCTTGAATGGGCTAAAGCCGGTCAGGTACCGGTGAGGACTTCTATTGTCCAAAGCAACGAATTTGCCGAACTGGTGGAACAGTCGGAATATGCCAAGCAGTTATCGTATGTTAATTTCTTGCCGCAGTCGGAAAAACTGGCTGAGATAGAAAGTGTCCTTCTCGAATACATGGACGCCGCGTATCTCGGAAGGTTAACCCCGGCGGAAGCCCTTGCTGAAGCGGAAACAGAAGTAAACAGTATTCTTAGAAGAAGATAGACTTTAGTAAGTTCTCACCAAGAGGGAGTGGTCCCTCTTGGTGAGAACTATTGTTTTTCGATGTAAGTTTTACCGGAAATGAACCTACAGCCGGTAGGTTACCGCGAATTAGCGGCAGCTTTAGGAAGGGAGTAAGGAAAATGCAAATGAGAAAAAAAGAAAGAAAAGGAAAACCACGCGATTTTACCGCCTTTTTTTTCTTAGCGCCCTATTTCCTATTTTTTCTGCTTTTTATCCTTTTTCCATTATGCCACGGGCTCATACTAAGTTTTCAAGAGTGGTCTTTGCTTTCAGACCCGGTATTCGTCGGTTGGGAAAATTATATTGAACTGTTGCAAACGCGAAGGTTTGTAACTTCTGTACGCAACACCTTTATTTTTGCCTTGGAAAGTTTACCCTTGATGCTGGTGGTACCCCTTCTCCTGGCTCTGCTTTTTAACAAAACCTTTGTGGGGAGTAAACTGGGGAGAAATGCCACAATTTCGCCTTTTCTTATCCCGTCAAGCAGTATTTTATTGTTGTGGATTTGGATGTTGGATACACAAACAGGAATGATCAATCATTTTTTGAAAGCTGTGGGGTTACAACCCCAAGCCTGGCTCAGCAATGAACATTCGGCCATGCTGACCATTGTGATTATTACTCTGTGGTGGACTGCGGGCTTTAATATCATTCTATATTTAAGCAGTTTACAGGATTTACCTCCTGAATTGTATGAAAGTGCAGCTGTTGATGGGGCCAACGGCTGGAAGCAATTTTGGCACATCACCCTGCCGTTACTGCGTAGTAGGATGCTTTTCATTTGTACATTACAGATAATCGCCTCTTTTAAACTATTTGACCAGATTTATATACTTACCGGAGGAGGTCCGGCAGGTGGTACCCGTACTTTGGCGTTTTATTTATATGAATCGGGGTTTAGAGATTTCATGTTTGGAAGAGCGGCGGCGGTTAGCTGGTATATGTTCATCTTGATCGGCATTTTCGGACTGCTTCAAGCCAAGTTTTTAACTCGTTGGTTGGGGAAGGAGGTTTAAGAGGTTGCTGAATCTTAAAAAGAAAAGCAAAAAGAAACTCATTTTAAGCATAGTAGGAATAACTATCGGCTTCCTTTGGTTTTTCCCGGTATTGTGGATGTTTTTTTCCTCTTTGCAACCCAATTCAGAGCTTTTAGTCTATCCGCCGAAAATTATTCCCAGAGCGGTTACGTTGGAAAATTTCTCCACCATATTATTCAGCGAGCGGGGTGTCAATGTAGGGAGGTCCTTTTTTATCAGTCTGTTTCTTTCTTCAATGGTTACGATCGGCGTTCTTGTTACCGCCACTCCCGCCGCTTATGCTTTTGCCCGGATCAAATTTAAAGGAAGGGATTTTCTCTTTTGGCTTATTGTCGCTACCTTGATTTTACCGGTGCAAATGTTTATTGTTCCTGTGTACCTGCTTCTTGACCGCATGGGTCTCATTAATACCCTTTGGGCAATTATTTTGCCGCCGATCGGGCCTGCTTTTGGGGTTTTTCTGCTCAGACAGTTTATGCTCTCCATTCCCATGGAATTGGAGGATGCCGCCAAAATCGACGGGTGTTCCCCTTTCCGTTTTTTGGTTAAGATTGTAGTTCCCCTGATCAGGCCGGCTCTTGTTTCTCTGGCGGTGCTAACCTTTTTGGGCGTATGGAATGATCTCTTATGGCCTTTGCTGGTGATCTACGATACGAAAATAATGCCTTTGCAACCGGCACTGGTCCGGATCCGAGGAGAATACCATGGTACCTTTGAAGCGGGTACGATAATGGCGGGGGCGTTTGTCGCGGCAATACCGGTTTTGATCATTTTTGGTTTTGCCAGCAAATACATAATTAAAGCCATTTCCACCTCCGGGATTAACAGATGAATGACAATTTCAGTTCCGGTGTTTGTTTTATGCGGATAAAGATATTACCCACATTATATAGCGGGGAGGTCGATTTCTTGTTGAAAAAAGTATTCTTTTTTTGGCTAATCGTTCTTTTGTCTTCTACAAGTTGTATTCCCTCCGGTCAAGTAAAGGGTGATGAATTATTGGTGCCGCCGTTGTTAAGTACGTCCGTGCATGATCCTTCTGTTATCAAAGTTGATAACGCCTATTATGTGTTCGGTTCGCATTTGGCGGCCGCCAAATCGGAAGATTTACGAAACTGGCGGCTGCTTGAATCCCGTGTGCACAATGGGAACAGGTTAATCCCCAATGTCTATACTGAACTGGAGGAGACTTTTGCCTGGGCGGAAACGGACACTTTATGGGCGCCGGATGTTACCCGGTTGGCAGACGACAGGTTTTATATGTACTACTGCGCCTGCCGGGGAGATTCGCCCTTGTCGGCGCTGGGGATCGCGGTGGCGAATGATGTGGAGGGTCCGTATGAAAACTTGGGGATAATTTTACAATCCGGCGGTATGTGGGCGCCTGATCAGACCATATATGACGCCAACGTGCATCCCAACGTGGTGGATCCCCATGTTTTTTATGATGCCGAAGGAAAGCTGTGGATGGTTTACGGTTCTTATTCCGGCGGTATTTTCATTTTGGAACTTGACCCGGAAACGGGCTTTCCTTTTCCGGACCAAGGTTACGGGAAAAAGTTGGCCGGCGGCAATCACAGCCGTATCGAAGGACCGTATATTCTGTACAATCAAACGACCGGTTATTATTATCTTTTCCTCAGTTTTGGCGGGCTGGACGCCAGAGGCGGGTACAACATCAGAGTAGCGCGGGCCCAAAATCCGGACGGACCGTATTTTGATGCTCAAGGGCAGGATATGATAGACGCCCACGGCCCGCGGGGGAAATATCTTGAGGATCAGGATCCGTATATAGAACCTTACGGGGTGAAGATGATTGGGAATTTCCTCTTCCAGTCGGATTATGAATACTATGGGTATACTTCCCCGGGTCATAATTCCGCCTGTTATGATCCGGCGGCGGGAAAATATTTTTTGATCTTTCATACCCGTTTCCCCCGTATGGGAGAGTATCATGAAGTAAGGGTTCACCAGATGTTCTTCAATGCGGACGGGTGGCCGGTTATCCCCCCGCTGCCTTACGCCTGGGAAACCGTAGAAAAATTGTCCGCCGGGGAGGCGGCCGGAAGCTACCTTTATATAAACCACGGGAAAGAGATTTCCAGGGACAGAAAGACAGCGGTCGAAACGACGCTTAATAAAGACGGAACTTTATCCGGGGCGGTGACCGGGACCTGGCAGTTAAAAGGAGATTACCGGGTGGAATTGGTAATTGACGGTTCTTTATACAAAGGATTGTTTCTCCGGCAATGGGATCCGGCGGCCGGGGCGTTTGTGATGACCTTCAGCGCTGTATCGGAAGAAGGGGTTACAGTATGGGGTAAAGAGTCGGCAGCGCCCTAAAACAGCAGTTCAATACCGGTGGACTGAAAATAGATGAATAAGACAAGGGGAGGTGATACAGGGGGGAAATAAGGCGGAGGCTGTTGGAAGTAAAGAATAACAATGATTAAGGAGGTATAATTGTGAAAAAACCAGTCGGTTCTCTTTGCGCTGTTTGTTTGGTCATTGTCATGATGCTGTTTGTTACCGGTTGTGAAGACGTACCCCCGGAAATGCAGCCGTTGATCTATTATAGTTTTGACGACGACAGCGGCGATACAGTTACTGACGTTTCCGGAAATGACAACCACGGAACTCTGGTCGGCACAGCCGGTTGGAGCAGCGAAGGCCGTTACGGAAAGGCCCTTCTTCTGCCCGGTACCGAAGGTTATGTGCGATTGCCCAATAATGTTATTCAGGACATGACGAGTATGACCGTTGCCTGCTGGGTTAATTGCGCAACAAATGAACTCTGGAGCCGGGTGTTTGATTTTGCCGGGACCAAAGGTTTCATGTATTTAACCCTTAACTCGGGGGATCCGGAAGGTCATACCCGGTTTTCGATTTATGCCGGCAACCCGCAGGCCGAACCCATTTTGACCTGTCCTGTTGAAGAAGTGCCGATAAACACCTGGATCCATATTGCGGTTACCGTATCGCCGGAGGAATATTGTTTTTATATCAACGGGGAGAACAAGGCTACGCTTTCCACCACTCACCTGCCCATGGATATCGGAGTGGACGAGATGAACGCCAATTATCTCGGCAAGTCCCAATTTGCCGATCCCTATTTTAACGGTTTGATTGACGAGTTTTATCTCTTTAACCGGGAGCTTTCCGAAGAAGAAATTGTTGCTCTTTCCGAATTCAATAATAACTAATACGTAATTCTTTGGCTCCGGGGAAATTTGGTTTAGATGCTATCAAGCATCTTAAGACTGATTCAATTCATAAAATTATTATAATAAGGAGGAGAAACCATGCAAAAAAAGGTTTATCTTATTCTGCTGGTATTGACATTGGTGCTGTTTGCCGGTTGCCGGCCGTCGGTAAAAAAAGATAACGGTAGTGTGCCGGAAAAAACCGATCCTGTTATCTATTATTCCTTTGACGACGGCTCAGAAGATACGGTTACCGACAGTTCCGGCGAAGGAAACGACGGGACTTTGATCGGAGACGCCGAATGGAATGAGGAGGGTCAAACCGGCGGCGCGGTTTTCTTGCCCGGCGGTGATGTGGAAGGCTATGTGCACCTGCCGGATGACATTTTCGCCGGCATGCAGAGTATGACTGTGGCCGTTTGGGTAAAGCCGATGACGGCGCATTATGCCTGGAGCAGAGTGTTTGAGTTTTGTCGTATAGAGGGTGATACTCCCAACGGATTCATATATCTCACCCTTAACGGCTTCGACCCCGATGGTGAAGAGGGTGAAGAGATGGATCACGTGCGTTTTACGCTTCATGATCGTAACCCGGAGACTGAAGTTATTTTATTACACCCCAATGACAGCCTGCAGTTGGACGAATGGGCACATATCGTGGTCACGGCATCGGCGTCAGAATGCTGCCTCTTTATTAACGGGGAAAAGACGGCGGTATTAGAAAACGTACAACATGTACCCGGAGATATCAGTCCCGATAACAATAATCATCTGGGTAAATCCGTATTTCCGGATTCCCTATTTCTGCGGTATGTTTGATGAGTTCTACCTTTATAACCGGGTTCTTTCCGACGATGAAATCGCCGTGCTTTATATGCCGGATGTTGACTAGTGGAAAAAAACCGGGAGGTCGTGGGCGTTACCATGACCTCCCGGGTAAAAACATTCAAAAATGGTACGTGTGATAAAGGACAAAAGAAAAAGATCAAACTCAAAGGAGGATTATGATTACAATGAAGAAGTTCTTAACCGTAATTTTCAGTGTGGCGATGGTTATTGCCTTTGCCAACTTTGTATCGGCCGCTGTTCCGAACCTGCAGTTCGGGGGGAATCTTTATTTCCGGCTTGAGGACGGCGCCGGCAACGATATCCGTAACACCTCCAAATTGGATTTCTACAAGCTTGAAGTTTCAACCCAAAGAAGGTTCGGCGCCAACGGCATGGCCTACATAGGTCTAGAAGCGCACAGTGGAACCAACGGCCGCTGGCAAATACAAAAATATGGTTACGATTATATCTTCAGCAGTAAGCTTGGGGCGGCTGTTTTATATGAAGTGGACGGTATCCCCCTTTCTGACGGTGAATTGGGTTCCAACTGGGATTGGTTACGTGTCGGCGCTTTTAACCAAAAAAACATTTTGAATCTTAACGGCCGGCCTTTTAAAGGCACGAATGTCCATTGCTATCTGGAACCGGAAAAAATGGAATATCTACTTAAGGGGGAATATTCAACCGGCGCGCTCCGGGTCGGAGCCGGTTATTCCAATGTTGAGGCCATTGTGAACAATGATCGTTATTTTAATATATACGGTGAATTATCGCTTCGCAAAAATTCCCGTATTTATGTGGATTACCTGTCGGACGGACAATTTCTTATTGATACAAGCGTAACTTTGGATCCGGTCACTTTGGCCGTGCTTTACAGCAATGAAAATAAAACGCAGTACGGGTACGAAGTTTTTGCCGCGGATACCATGGACTTTAGCGTTGCTTACGCCCTTTCCGGCAGAACAGCGGTAACAGGCGGTTTGGTATATGATGCCGTAGACGCCGGAATTGGTCATGTTTACGGCGAGTACGGCTTTGGTCAAAATTATGCCGGCGTTGACTACAATTTGCCGGACGCAGAGTTTGAACTGTATGGAGGCTACGCCCTCGACGGGGTAAATACTTTACAAGGCGCGTATAATTTGACCACCGGCGCCTGGAAGCTTGTTATGGCGATAGAATTATGGTAGGAAGGGACACGCAAGTTAGGCTGGTAACGCGATTATTTTGTAGAGGAGGATTATGAGGGATGAATTTTGCCAAGGGCCTTTTTGTTGTTTTTTCCTTTATACTGCTCATGTGTTTCTGTCAAAAGAACGCAACGGCAACGGCTGCTGATTCGAGTCTGCGGGCCCATTTCGCTCTGGAAGGAAATTTTGCCGATACTACCGGGAACTTTACGGCAGGGCGGGTTATTGGAGACAAGATCGGACCCCGGCCGGGAGTGATAACTACGAACACAGGTGAAGGATACGGTTCTGTTACTTTTGTGGAAGGAAAAAAAGGCCTGGCTGCCGAATTTGACGGTTCTTCCGGTATCCTGTTGCCGAAAGGTCTGATTTCCGGGAATATTTATACTGTCTCTTTGTGGGTCAAGCCGTACGAAATAACCCCTTTTACCACAACCTTTTTCGGCGCAGTGGCGGGAGACCAATGGATCAGTATTGTTCCGGCCGGTCCCATTGGCGGGCAGACCATGTTCTGGTCCGGAGAGGATTGGTACGATGGGGCGGCAGGAATGGTGATACCGGCCGGGCAGTGGAATCACCTGGCGGTTACGATTGAAAAAGAGCGGGTTGTGTTTTATGTAAACGGGGCGGAGAAATTCAGAGGTACAAATTTTCCCGGCCTCTTTACTGAAGCAGGCGGGGAGGGAACTTTTGCGCTGGGAGTTAACTGGTGGGATCCCCCTTTTGTCGGTGTGCTTGATGAAATAAAAATTTACGATCAAGCTCTGTCCGCCGAAGATATTCTTAACCTGGCCGGGGGAACACCGGAGATATTGGTCTCCGATGGTCCGGAGTTCACTGAAGTCAGTGTTCACGATCCAATGGCGGTCAGGGATAATGATACCTTTTATGTGTTCGGTTCCCACCTGGCGGCGGCCAAATCCAATGATTTAATTGCCTGGTTGCAGATTTCCACCCATGTTCACGATAATAACCCGCTGGTACCCAAGGTGTATCAAGAGTTCGGCGAGTCCCTCGAATGGGCGGGAACCGATACGACCTGGGCGAAAAGCATCATAAAACTTAATGGGAAATATCATATGTATTACAGTGTCAGTACCTGGGGCAGCCCCAAATCCGCGATTGCCCTGGCGACGGCGGATGATATTGAGGGACCTTACAAATATGAAGGAATGATCTTAAACTCGGGCCTCCATGGTGACCAAGAGGGAGAAAGGTATATGCGGGCAATACACCCCAATGCCATTGATCCTCATGTTTTTTATGACCATAAAGGTAAACTATGGATGGTCTACGGTTCTTATTTCGGCGGCATACACATTTTGGAAATGGATGCGGAAACCGGACGGCCTTATCCGGGGCAGGGTTACGGGAAAAGACTTACCGGAGGCAGTCACGCGCCCATGGAAGGCCCTGAGATCCATTATCACCCGGAAACCGGTTACTATTACTTGTTTGTCTCCTTTGGCACCTTGGCGGCGCACGGCGGCTACAATATCCGGATTGCCCGTGCGGAAAATCCCGACGGTCCCTATTATGACCCGTCGGGAAATGATATGCGCGAGGCTACAGGAAGAGCAATTCAACCATACGGCGCCAGAATTATCGGTAATTTTCGCTTTGTTGAATCAAAAATTGGTTATCTTTCTCCCGGGCACAACTCGTTTTATTACGATTCGCAGACCGGCAAGGGCTATATCTTTTTCCATTCCCGTTTTCCGGGAAAGGGAGAGGCGCATAACTTGCGGGTTCACCAGATACTGATGAATTCCGAAGGTTGGCCGGTTTGCGCCCCGCACCGTTATGCCGGGGAGACTGCCGGCGCCTGTTCAACAGAGGAAGTTACCGGTATTTACCAGTATGTCAATCACGGAAAATCCCTTTCCGCTGTGGTAAACGAATCGGTCAAGATTGAACTGGCCGCCGACGGCACAATTGGCGGGACAGTTGAAGGAGAATGGAAAATGACCGGGGATTATACTTTTGATTTGTCAATAGACGGTATAGTTTATCATGGTGTCTTTCTGGAACAGTGGGACAACGGATTGAAAAAGTATGTGATGACTTTCAGCGCTCTTTCTGAGCAAGGAACCGCCGTTTGGGGAAGCAGGGTGTGACGGGCTGGAATAACGTTTCGGTTACTTTTATTTTTGTAAATTTATGATACAATACAAGGAGTAAGGCAAGGTATGTCGAATTATCTTTTTCCAAAAGAAACTTTAACTGGGATTACAGGTCTGTAATAGCAAGTTTGCTTGTTAATATGTATCAAAGGGACAGCAGAAAAACAAGAATGATTGGTGGAATATGGATGAATCACATAACAATAAAAGATGTGGCCAAGAGGGCGAAGGTTGGTATTGCCACAGCCTCCCGTGCGCTTAATAATAAAAGTGACGTCAGTCCCGAGACCCGGCAACGGGTACTTGAGGCGGCGGAAGCTTTGGGTTATGTTCCCAACCTGTTGGCCAGGGGACTTCTTTCCGGACGGACAAAGACTGTCGGGGTGGTTGTCACTTCGATCTTGAATCCTTTTTATGCGGTGGTGGTATCAGAAATTGAACGGGTGTTAAGCGCAAAAGGATACAATATAGTACTCATTAATTCCAATGAGTCGCCGAAGGCAGAGTTTGAAGCGGTGCGAATACTTAGAGAACAACGGGTGGACGGCATTATTATCGCGCCGGTGGAAGAAAAATCCCAAACCGTGCAGTATCTTGTGGACAACCAGGTTCCTTTTACTCTGGTTGCTAGAAACAACCCGGAAATTAACACCGATTATGTGGTATGTGATGATAAGATGATTGGAGAAACAGCCGCCGAGTATCTAATAAAAAAAGGTCACCGCCATATTCTTTTCCTTAATTCCTGGGGGAATGCCAGTTCAATGTTGAGGCTGGAGGGGTACCGGCAGACAATGAAAAAGGCCGGTATTTCAGTAGAACCGGAACTTGTGCGTACATTAAAAATCAAAGACAGCATTGAAGAAGCGGTGACCGGCGCCCTGAACGGCAGGATTAAACCAACGGTGGTATTTTGTTTTTGTGATGTTATGGCCCTGTCTGTCATGCGGATATTAAATGAAAAAAACATTAAAGTACCCGGTGATATTGGCGTAATGGGTTGTGATAATCTTGATTTTACCGAATTCATGGCTCCTCCTTTAACAACTATGGATATTGGAAAGGAAGAGATGGGGGCTAAAGCGGCGGAAATTCTTCTGGGGAGATTAAGGAGGCGCCGAAAAAAAACCGTGAATGTTGTTCTCGAACCCAGGTTAATTATTCGTTCTTCAACTTGACTATCTTTTTTTCACCGTCTTGATTTTTTTGTTATGCTTACAAAAACTTCCATAGAGAGAGGGTTTTGCGCCGGTCGTGGAAATTGAGGTTTTCGGCCGGCAGATTGGAACTACTGTGAAGAACCAGGAAAGGTCAAGGACGGCTTGAAGTTTCTTTAAAAGCCCCAGGTTTAACCGGGGCTTTTTTTCTACAGAACGTGCAGTGTTCCAACAGCAGCACCCGGGCGCTCAGTTCCGCTTCTACTGATAAACCGGGTGGCCGGTAACGAGAAAATCTTTAAAAAATATTAATTTTATAGAAGGATATCTTCATTACGTGAGGAATAAATATAAACACAATTTGTGTTGTTTCATATCCTGATTGTAACACAGCGGCCGGGCATCCTGGCATCATATACTTTTTTTCCCGGGACGGGCATACTGGTTTACCCCGCCCCTGAAGTAAAGAGTACCGTGAAATTGTGGCGATTATTGGCAGGATATTTCATTAATAGAGAGAATTACGTAAAGATAGGATTAATTCCCGAAGTGGGTACTGTTACCAGAAGAGAGGAGAAATTTATGGGACAGAATAAACAGAATAAACAGAATAAAAAAAATAAACAGAATATTCCCGGGGGTTGTTTATCCCGTCTGCGAAAAGTTTACCATTCCCTGCGTCCTACAGAAAAAAAAGTTGGTGATTATATATTAAAGCACCACGATAAAGTATTGTATTGTACCATAACTGAACTTTCAGCTTATACGGATACCAGTGACGCTACGATAATTAGGTTTTGTCGTTTATTGGGTTATAACGGTTATCAGGATTTAAAAATTGCTTTGGCCAGAGAAGTCATGGCTCCCAGCAAAAATATTCATGAAGATATCACGCCGTCAGATACGTTTGAAAGCGCCGTCAAAAAAATTTTTCAAGCAAATATTCAGGCAATCAGCGACACCGGCGAAATTGTCAATGTGGACACCTTAAAAGAATCCGTGGCCGCAATTATTAATGCCAGGAGGGTTTATGTTTACGGGGTTGGCACTTCCGGATTTTCGGCGCAGGATTTGTGTTACAAACTGATGCGCGTGGGAATTCATGCCGATTTTTATGTTGATTCTCATATGCAAAGCATCTCAACGGCTCAGATGGGGACCGATGATCTGGTAATTGGAATTTCCCATTCCGGCAGTACCAAAGAGACGGTGGAAGTGCTCACACAGGCTAAAGAACATGGGGTTAAGATCATTTGTATTACAAACTACAGCCGGTCTCCCATGGCGAAACTGGGGGATCTGATTTTGCTTACCGCCTCAGAGGAAACTCCCTTTGGCAGCGGGGGAATGCCTTCGATGATGGCGCAGTTAAGCGTGATCGATTGTCTGTTTGTCGGCATTGCTCTGGAACACTATGATGAAGCTATCGGCTTCATTGAACGCACCGGCCTTACCGTAAAAAATAGAAAATATTAAATAACAGCTTTTTCCCCCTCATGCGGGTACTTATGCCCAATGCGCCTTTTTGTCTCCATTACAAAATTCAGCCGCGAAACGGTGCGGGCGTCGTCAGGTTGGGGAGGTTCCGGTAGACGGGCAAGGACGTTTTTTTTACCCGTTAAGAAGAAATTCTTCTATTTATAATACAATAAATGAAGGATTTCTCTTAGACATGTGGAATCTTACTAAAGACAGTAGTTTGGAGGAGGGGTTGGCTTGAAATTTTCCGGCATTACCATTGGCGTTCCCAAGGAGATAATGGAGGGTGAACGGCGGGCGGCGGTTACGGCCGACACGGTAAAAAAGATCGTCAACCACGGCGGTGTTGTATTGATCGAAAAGGGCGCGGGAACGGGCGCTTATATTTCCGATGAAGATTACGAGAAAGCGGGCGCGGTAATCATTCCTGAGACGGAGCAGGTTTACGCTCGTACGGATATTATTCTCAAAGTCAAAGAGCCGCGGTTTAATGAGGCGCTGCAACAGCATGAAGTGGATTTGATGAAAAGCGGTCAGTATCTTATATGTTTTCTGCATCCTGCTTCACCGGAAAACCGTGGGATGTTGGATAAATTGGTGGAAAAGAAGGTTGTCGCCTATACATTGGACAGCATTCCCCGTATCTCCAGGGCTCAAAGCATGGACGCTTTAACGTCTATGAGTACGGTGGCAGGTTATAAAAGTGTTTTGACCGCCGCCGGCAGGATAAGCAAATTTGTCCCGATGATGGGAACGGCGGTTGGGATGAGCAGGCCGGCGACGGTTTTAGTGATCGGCGCCGGGGTGGCCGGGTTGCAGGCAATAGCGACCGCCAAAAGGTTGGGAGCGCAAGTTTA
>Ga0209075_1001242_pt1 | contig 24306 bp, 22 predicted proteins | sample Stecom2011_FD_187523 | JGI IMG/M metagenome (GOLD analysis project Ga0209075, IMG submission 187523) | Agricultural soil microbial communities from Utah to study Nitrogen management - Steer compost 2011 (SPAdes) (version 2) | ecosystem: Environmental > Terrestrial > Soil > Agricultural land...
ACTGCACGCCCTATATCCTGGTCAACGCGGGATATCCCGGTACCGCTGTGCCGGAAGGCTTCGTCGAAGGCGGTCAGATCGTCCTGAACCTGTCACCCTCGGCGATCCGGTCACTGGACATGGATAACGAGCGCATCTGCTTCGATGGCCGTTTCGGCGGTGTGGCACAGCAGGTGTGGATTCCGATCGGCGCGGTAATGGCGATCTATGCGCGGGAAAATGGTCAGGGCATGGTCTTCGAGATCGATACCGAAACACCGCCCCCGCAGGACGAAGGCCCGTCCGATGAGCCGCCCAAGCCGAGCGGCAGGCCGTCACTCAAGGTCGTCAAGTAGCAGGGGTGACGATACGGGTGTCGAGCACCGCTCGACGCCGGGGTGTCCGCTCGGTCGCTGAGGCGTAGCGCAGGTGCGCTACACCCCGGTGACAGTCTCAGTCGATATATTCGAACAGCTTCACGATCCGCTGCACACCGCCGACCTGCTGGACGGCAGCCACGGCGGCATCCGCCTCGGCGCGGGTCACCAGCCCCATCAGATAGACGGCACCGGCCTCGGTAACCACCTTGATGCGCCGGCCCGGGATGGTGCTGTCTGCGAGCATCCGGGTCTTGGCGCTGGAGGTGATCAGGGCGTCATTGTTGCGGGCCAGCAGGGACAGTCGCGGCCCGACGGTCAGCTCGTTATGCACTACCTTGACCCGTTGTACTCGTCGGGCGGTATCGCCGGCCAGCTGCACCAGCTCGGCCCGCGGCACCTGTCCGGTGAGCAATACCACGCCGTTGTAGCTGGTCACGCTGAAGCGTGACTGGGCTTCCAGGTCCGGGTGGGCCTTGGCGATATTGACGCTCGCCCGGGTCTCGATCAGCTGGTCGTCAATGCTGCTGCCCAGGGTGCGGGTGCCGTAGTTCGGCTCCATCGGCGTTTCCCGGGTCGCTGTCAGTACTCCGCTGCAGCCGGCCAGAGTCAGGGCAAGCAGAACGGCGGTGATACGTATCATTCCTCACTCCCGAACAGTTGACGGTCGATCAGGTCGCACAGGCAGTGGATCGCCAGCAGATGCACTTCCTGGATGCGTGCAGTGGAGCGCGCCGGCACACGGATTTCCACATCGTCGGGCAGCAGCAGGGAGGTCATCGCGCCGCCGTCGCGTCCGGTCAGGGCAACCACCAGCATCTCGCGGTCGTGGGCGGCCTGAATAGCCTGCATCACGTTGGCGGAGTTGCCGCTGGTAGAGATTGCCAGCAGCACGTCGCCCGGCTGGCCGAGGGCGCGGATCTGCTTGGAGAACACTTCCTCGTAGCTGTAGTCGTTGGCGATCGAGGTGATGGTGGAGCTGTCGGTGGTCAGGGCGATGGCGGGCAGGCTGGGGCGCTCGCGCTCGAAGCGGTTGAGCAGCTCCGAGGAGAAATGCTGGGCATCACCGGCCGAGCCGCCGTTGCCGCAGCTGAGAATCTTGCGCTCGTTCAGCAGCGCATTGACCATCAGCTGGCTGGCCTGCTCGATCGGGGGGCCGAGCACGTCCATGGCACGGGTTTTGGTTTCGATGCTGTCGGTAAACAGCTGTCTGATACGGTGTTGCATGTCCATAGAAAAAGGGCTCGCTAACAAGTGAAAGCTTCCCGGAGCCAGCGGTAGGATGCCGGGTCCGCGGGGTCGCCGATGGCGGCGATGACATCGAAACGACAGGGTTGGTTGGCCAGGTGGGGGTGGGTCAGCAGATAGTGGTGGGCAGCGGCAATCACGCGTTTCTGCTTGCGCCAGTCCACGGTTTCCGCGGCGTCGCCCCACAGGTCTCGCCGCCTGTAGCGCACTTCGACGAATACTACTGTATCGGCATCCCGCATGACCAGATCAAGCTCGCCCTGTTTGCAGCGGTAGTTGCGGGCCAGCAGGCGCATGCCGGCGGCGAGCAGCAGGTGTTCGGCGTGCCGCTCCGCCTGGTCGCCGCTGATCTGACGCAGCGTCCGACGGCCGCTTACCACGGCGTCAGGTCACCGGTCGGCTGCAGCTGACCATCCACGATCCGGCCCCATGACAGCTCCCGCCGCACGCGGCCGCTGGGGTCCAGCGACAGGGTGCCGGTGGCGCCATGAATGCGGGTCTCCGGGTGCTCCTGCATCTGCAGCAGGCGGTTGAAGATGCGCTGCGCGTCCACGCCCATGGCGTAGAGTCGGCCCATGGGGCCGGCGGCGGCCGGCCAGGAGCTGACCACGGTGTCGTACAGCGGGTCGGAGTTGTGCAGCAGCCAGGGAATCTCGGCGACCAGCAGTCCGTCGATATCCGGGTTCGGCTCCCCGTGTACCGAAAGGCGATAGGCATGGGAGGTGGCGTAGACCGGCAGATCACCGGCGTACTGGAAGACCAGGGTCGGCTTGATCTGCCGCGCCTGCAGCGGGTTGGCCGCCAGGAAGATGGCCTCCAGTTCTGCGCGGGGGGTCGGCTGCACGGTCACGCCGTCACCGAGTACGCTCTGGATACGCTGGTTGCGACGCTCGCTCTCCTGAACGCGCAGCAGGCCGGCGATCTGGTTGGCAATGGCGGAGGGCTGATCAATGGTCTCATGGCCGACCAGATGGCCTCCCATGGCCTGCCACTGTTCGGCAAACGCCCTTGCAGCCCGCTGGCCCCAATCCTCCTGGCTGGCCAGGATCGCCATCTGCCGGTGGCCGTCATGCCAGGCGCGCAGCGCCGCCGAGCGCGCCTCGTCCTCCGGCGACAGGCCGAACTGGAACAGGCCGGGGGGCGGAGTGGTTGCCCCGTCCGCATAATTCAGCGCCAGGGTCGGCAGCGGCAGCTGTGGCTGGCTGGCCAGCCTGGCGACCTGCTGGCGATCCAGCGGGCCAATCACCCACTGCACCCCGTCGGCCTCGGCCTGGCGGTAGAACTGCATCAGGTCGGCATAGTTGCCACTGTCATACAGACTGACCTGCGGTTGCTCCAGGCCCTGATCCATGGCGCTGTACTGGGCGGCCAGGAAACCGTCGCGCAGGGCATCTGCCGCGCCGGCCAGATTGCCATCGAACGGCAGCAGCAGAGCGAGATGACGGGGGCGTTCGGCATGCAGCTCCAGCAGGCGGGTCACGCCCTCCGGTGGGCTCTGCACCGCCGGATGGTCCGGATACTGTTTCTGCCACTGCTGGAGCGCGTGCACCTGCAGATCCAGGCTGCCATGTTCGCGCTGGATCAGCGCCAGGCTCAGCCAACCGGCGGTTTCTCCGCTGGCCAGGGCGGCTGCCTCGCGCAGCTTTCCGCTGGGTACCTGATTCAGTTGCTGCCAGATTGCCGACAGATTCTGCTGCTGATCCGCGTTGGGCAGGAGATCATGGATGAACATTCGCTCCTGGGCAGCCTTGAGATGCTCGCCAGTAGCCGCCAGCGCCTCGGCACGCAGCAGGTGGATCTCCACCTGACTGGCGGGCGCCAGGCCTTCAAGCTGCTGCAGCGACGGGTGGCGCAGGGCACGCAGGGCTGCTGCCGGCTGGCCCAGGGCCATTTCGCTGCGCGCCTGCAGTTCGCTGAAGCGCTGTTGCTGATCCAGGGGCAACTCGCTCTGCGGGATCAATGCCAGAATGCGCCGGACTTCCTCGGGCTGCTGACGATTCCAGGCAGTCTGGGCGGCATGCAGACGCAGCAGGTTGGCTTCCGCCCCGGAACGTCGTTCGGCCTGCCGCAGGATGTCGCTGACCGGCGCGTCAGTGGACGCGGGCAGGTCCGCCAGCTGGCGGGGCGGCGCCGAGCAGCCGGCAATCAGAGAAGCGAGGATCAGGCCGGCAAGCGGCAGGCGAAACATGCGGAACATCAGGGCTACCTTGGATTGGGGCACTTTGCCGCATAGTGTAACCGCCGGGGGCATGGGCTGCCATGTGCTTGGCGGGAAACCGTTCACGTCCTGTACAATCATGGGTCACCGTTCTCAGGATTTGTCATGTCTACCACTGCCGGTACTCTCTACGTTGTCGCCACGCCGATCGGCAATCTGCAGGATCTGACACCGCGGGCGCTGGAAGTGCTCCGCTCGGTGAGTCTGATCGCCGCCGAGGACACCCGGCACAGCGCCCGGTTGCTGCAGCACTTCGGCATCACCACCGCCACCACCGCCTGCCATGACCATAACGAGCGCGACAAGAGCGCCCGGCTGGTCGAGCGGCTGCTGGCCGGAGAGGACATGGCGCTGATCTCCGATGCCGGCACCCCGCTGATCTCCGATCCCGGCTTCCATCTGGTACGCCAGGCCCGGGAAGCCGGGGTGCGCGTCTCGCCGATACCCGGCGCCTGCGCCCTGATCGCTGCGCTCAGTGCGGCAGGGCTGCCCTCGGACAGATTCAGCTTCGAGGGCTTTCTCCCGGCCAAGGCCCACGGCCGTCGGCAGCGCATCGAGGCGCTGGCAGCCGAGCCGCGCACCTGGATGCTCTATGAGGCGCCGCATCGCCTGCTGGAGTGCCTGGAGGATCTGCTGGACATTCTGGGGCCCGCGCGGCAGGTGGTGCTGGCCCGGGAACTGACCAAGACCTTCGAGACCATCAGGGGCGCGCCCCTGGCCGAACTGGTGGAATGGGTGCGCAACGATCCGGATCAGCAACGCGGTGAATGCGTGCTGGTAGTGGAGGGCGCGCCGCAGTCCACTGACGAAGACGCACTCGATCCGGCTGCCGAGCGCGTGCTGGATATCCTGCTGGAGGAGCTCCCGGTCAAGCAGGCCGCAGCGCTGGCGGCGCGCATTACCGGGGTGAAGAAGAATCGCCTGTATCAGCTTGCTCTGGAGAAGGGGCGCTGAACCGAGCCGGTCTGGTTGTGAGGACCGGCTGCCGCTGCACGAGCGGAGTCCTCTTTGCGCCGGGTATGACCTACCTGAGACACGCCGTAAACACATCCCTGTGGGCTCGTTGATGACATCCCTGTCATCAAACGGTCTCAGGCAGGTCATACCCAGCTCAAAGGTACGGCCTTTTGCGGTGGCTGCTGAACATTCAAACTCGCAGCAGCACAGAATCCACTGACGTGGTTGGCCGGCAGGGCTGGGCCGACCGTCGGTTTTCAGGGATGAAAACCGCGAGCCTACATGGACGTATTCACGGCGTGTCGGCACAGCCCTGCCGGCCAATCGCGATCCGCTTCAGCCTTGCAGAGCACGAAGAATTTAAGGTGAGGAGGTCGGCACCCGCTACAAACCCACGCCCTTGAGCCATCAAGGCTTGCCGTCTGGCTTCAATGTCGCTACCCTTGCGTTCAGGAGTTGGCTGGACAGTCGCTGTATCGCTTCGGTGGTATGGAGGAAAGTCCGGGCTCCACAGGGCAGAGTGCCAGGTAACGCCTGGGGGGTGTGAGCCCACGGAAAGTGCAGCAGAGAGCAGACCGCCTAAGCGCGCAAGCGCCGGTAAGGGTGAAAGGGTGCGGTAAGAGCGCACCGCGCGACTGGTAACAGTTCGTGGCATGGTAAACCCCACTCGGAGCAAGACCAAATAGGAACCCGTTGGTGCGGCCCGCACTGGGTTCGGGTAGGTTGCTACAGGCAGTCAGTGATGGCTGTCGCAGAGGAATGACTGTCCTCGACAGAACCCGGCTTACAGGCCAGCTCCCATTTTTTCCTTCCTGACGTTCTCTTCCGGCAGCGAAAAATATTTTCAACCTCATGTTTAACTTTAAGTTGCATGAGCATCCTCTTGTTCCTCATGAAAATTCTTTCTTGAAATTGCCTCCCTCGAGCGCTTTTTTGCCCCCGTTTGGCCGCTAAACCCTCGCCATATAAGGCTTTTCCGTGAATTGGTCACTTGACGCTGTATGGGCGCCTTTCTATAGTGTGCGAAAGTGGTGTGTAGTGGATCAAAGTGGATTTTTTTGGACGGAATGTGGTCCTAACAGTGGGTCGAACAGGGGAATAACAAGAAGTGTTTCGGGGAGCGAGCGCTGTCAATCTGGACGCCAAGGGCCGACTCGCGATGCCTGCAAGGTATCGCGACCGTCTGCTCGAGTCCTGTGGCGGCCAGATGATCGCGACCATCGCCCTGGAAGAGCGCTGCCTGTGGATCTACCCGCTGCCGGCCTGGGAAGCGGTCGAACAGCAGCTGCGCAATGCGCCCAACATGCATCCGGCGGTCAAGCGTTTGAGCCGCCTGCTGATCGGTAACGCCAACGAGATCGAGCTGGACGGCAACGGCCGTTTCGTTGTGCCGCCGCTGCTGCGTGAGCATGCCGGTCTGGACAAGAAGGTGATGCTGGTAGGGCAACTGAGCAAATTCGAGCTGTGGAGTGAAGAGGCCTGGCAGGCCACTACCGCAGCCTATATGGAAGAGGAGCAGGGCGTCGGCGAGCTGCCGGCGGAACTGCACACATTGAGCCTATGAATCAGCAGACCGAATTGAAACATGTCAGTGTACTGCTGAGCGAAGCGCTGGAAGGGCTCGCAGTAAGGCCGGACGGCCTCTATATAGACGGCACCTTCGGCCGGGGAGGCCACAGCCGGGCGATACTCGCCCAGCTTTCTCCCGAGGGGCGACTGATCGGCTTCGACAAGGACCCGGAGGCGATCCGGGTCGGAAATCAGCTGGCGGCCGAAGACGGCCGCTTTGTCGTTGTACAGCGCTCGTTTGCCGAGATGGCGGACGAGCTGGAGTCCCGTGGCTTGCTGGGGCAGGTGGACGGCGTCCTGCTGGACCTGGGCGTCTCCTCGCCGCAGCTGGATGACCCGGGTCGCGGCTTCAGTTTCCTCAACGATGGCCCGCTGGACATGCGCATGAATCCCGCCGCCGGCCAGAGCGCTGCCGACTGGATCAACAGTGCCGACGAGGCGGATATCGCCACCGTGCTGTACGAGTACGGCGAGGAGCGCTTCTCCCGCCGCATGGCGCGCGCCATCGTGGCCCGCCGCGCGGAACAGCCGTTTACCACCACCGCCGATCTGGCCGAGGTGATCAGGCAGGCCAACCCGGCCTGGGAAAAGCACAAGCATCCGGCCACCCGTGCCTTCCAGGGCATCCGCATCTTCATCAACCGCGAGCTCGAGGATCTGGCCGAGGGGCTGCAGGCCGCGCTCGCGGTGCTCGCTCCCGGCGGGCGCCTGGCGGTGATCAGCTTCCATTCGCTGGAAGATCGCCAGGTCAAGCAGTTCATGCGCCGCGAAGCCAAGGGCGACCCGCTGCCGCGCAACCTGCCGATCCGCGACGCCGAGATCAAGGTCAGCCTGAAACTGATCGGCAAGGCCATCAAGCCTTCCGCTGCGGAGATCGCTGCCAATCCCCGTGCCCGCAGTGCGGTGTTGCGCGTGGCGGAGAAACGCTGATGAGCACGCCGAATGCTGCCAATACCGCCCGCGCCGGCCTGCCCACCGGCAGCGGCTGGCTGCTGCTGATCTGGGGCCTCACCCTGGTGACCGCCCTGGCTGTGCCCTACAGCGCTCACTGGAGCCGTCAGCTGCTCAATGAGCTGGCGGGCGAGATGCAGCAGCGGGAGAAAGCGCAGGCTGAATGGGGTCGTCTGGTGCTTGAACAGAGCACCTGGACTGCTCACAGCCGGGTGGAAAGCATTGCCACCCGGCAGCTGGGCATGCGCGTACCTGAACCCAGTGAAGTGATTCTGGTGCGCCCATGAAGAAGCCCGACTGGAAATCATTCATCCATCCGAACAACGGCAGCCTGCATCCCTGGCGCTTCCGGATCGTCATCGGCATGCTTGCGCTGTGCAGCCTCGCTGTCTGCTGGCGCATCGTCGAGCTGCACGTGCTGGATGAGGGCTTCCTGAAGAATCAGGGTGACAAGCGCAGCGTGCGCCATGTGCCCATCCCTGCCCACCGCGGCCAGATCACCGACCGCAATGGCGAGCCGCTGGCCGTCAGTACCCCGGTTCTGACCATCTGGGCCAACCCGAGTCAACTGATCAATCACGAAGCACGCTGGCCGGAACTGGCCCGTGAGCTGGGCACCGATCTGGCGACCTTCAGCCAGCGGCTCAAGGCCAACGCCGACAAGGAATTCATCTACCTGCGCCGGCGCATGGTGCCGGCTGACGGCGAGGCGGTCATGGCCCTGCGGGTGCCCGGCGTCTACAGCATTGAGGAATACCGCCGCTTCTATCCGGCCGGTGAGGTGGCAGCCCATCTGGTGGGATTCACCAACGTCGACGAGAAGGGCCAGGAAGGCATCGAGCTGGCCTATGACCACTGGCTCGAAGGGGTGCCCGGCAAGCGTCAGGTACTGCAGGACCGCCGTGGCCGTCTGATCAAGGACGTGCAGGTGGTCAGCAATGCCCGCCCCGGCAACGACCTGGCCCTGTCCATCGACCTGCGCCTGCAGTATCTGGCTCACCGCCAGCTGCGCGAGGCGCTGCAGGAATTCGAAGCGCGTGCCGGCTCCATCGTGATGATCGACGTGCGCACCGGGGAGGTTCTGGCCATGGCCAACCACCCCAGCTACAACCCCAACAACCGTGCCAACCTGCAGCCCGATGCCATGCGCAACCGGGCGCTGATCGACGTGTTCGAGCCCGGCTCCACGGTCAAGCCGATTTCCATGAGTGCGGCCCTGGCCACCGGCCGCTGGTCGCCCCGCGATCAGGTGAATGTCTACCCCGGCACCCTGCAGATCGGCCGCTATACCATCCGCGACGTGTCCCGCGCCCCCGGCGGCGTGCTCGACCTGACTGGCATCCTGCTCAAGTCCAGTAACGTGGGCATGAGCAAGGTCGCCTTTGATGTCGGCGGTCCGGCGCTGTATGAAACCATGCACGCGGTCGGCTTCGGCCAGTACACCGGGCTTGGGTTCCCGGGTGAGCGGGTCGGCAACCTGCCGAGCTTCCGCGAGTGGCGCCAGGCAGAAACCGCTGCCCTGTCGTACGGCTACGGCCTGTCGGTAACGACCGTCCAGCTGGCCCAGGCCTACGCGATTCTGGCCAACAACGGACGCAAGGTGCCCATGTCGCTGCTGCGCCTGAACGAACAGCCGGCGGCCCAGCAGGTCATGCCAGAGCAGGTGGCACGTACCATTCAGGGCATGCTGCAGGAAGTGGTCGAAGGCACCGGCGGCACCCACCGCGCCCGGGTTCCCGGTTACCACGTCGGCGGCAAGAGCGGTACCGCGCGCAAGACCGCCAGCGGTACCCGTGGGTATCAGCAGGATGCCTACCGCTCGCTGTTCGCCGGCTTCGCGCCCGGCAGCAATCCGCGGCTGGCGATTGCCGTGGTGATCGACGAGCCGAGCAAGGGTGGTTACTACGGTGGTCTGGTCGCCGCGCCGGTGTTCAGCGGCCTGATGTCCAACGCCCTGCGTCTGCTGAACATCACCCCGGACAATCTCAATGAGCTGCAGCAGGTCGAACTGCCCAGCCCGGAACGCCCGGAGGGACGCGGATGATCCAGCTGCAGCAGCTTTTCCCGCAATGGCAGGGTGATCTGGTGACCCTTACCGGCCTGACCACCGACAGCCGCCAGGTGAAACCCGGCTATCTGTTCCTGGCGGTGCCCGGCCTGCGTCATGATGGTCGCGATCACATCGACCAGGCGGTTGCTGCCGGTGCCGCTGCGGTAGCCTACGAGGCGGCGGACGGATTCACCTGCCGCGCGGCCGTACCCGTGCTGCCGATCGGTCACCTGGCCAGCCAGCTGTCGGCCATTGCCGGCCGCTTCCATGGCGAGCCTGCCTGCCAGATGAAGCTGGTGGGCATTACCGGCACCAACGGCAAGACCAGCGTCAGCCAGATGCTCGCCCAGGCACTGAACAATCTGGGGCAGCCCTGTGGCGTGATCGGCACCCTTGGCAGCGGCATGCCCGGCGCTCTGCTGGACCACGGCATGACCACCCCGGATGCACTCAGCCTGCAGCAGCAGCTGGCGCATCTGCGCGATCAGGGTGCCTGCCGGGTCAGCATGGAGGTCTCCTCCCACGCACTGGCGCAGGACCGCGTGGCCGCGCTGATGTTCGAGGTGGCGGTATTCACCAACCTGAGCCGGGATCATCTGGATTATCACGGCGACATGGCTGCCTATGGCCAGGCCAAGGCGCGCCTGTTCGATCAGGCCGAGCACGCGGTGATCAATCTTGATGACACCTTTGGTCGCCAACTGGCTGAAGAGTGCACCCTGCCGCTGACAGGCTACAGCCTGAGCGACAGCAATGCCGACCTGTACTGCAGTGATATTCGCTTCGATGCCCAGGGTATCAGCGCCCGGCTGCATACGGCCCAGGCCAGCGCCGAGCTGCGCAGCCCGCTGCTGGGCACCTTCAACCTCTCCAACCTGCTGGCGGTCGCCGGTGTGCTCCTGTCGCTGGAGCTGCCGCTGGCCCAGATTGCCGCGCAGCTGGGGCTGCTGGTACCCCCGGCCGGTCGCATGCAGCGTCTGGGCGGGGAAGGGCAGCCGCTGGTAGTCATCGATTACGCGCATACGCCGGACGCGCTGGAGAAGGCGCTCGCCGCCCTGCGCGCCCATGTGGCCGGGAGACTGATCTGTGTCTTCGGCTGCGGCGGTGACCGCGATCGCGGCAAGCGGCCGCTGATGGGTCGGATCGCCGAGCAGGGCGCCGATCAGCTGGTGATTACCGATGACAACCCGCGCACCGAGGTGTCGGCGGCCATCATCGAGGATATTCTCGCCGGCATTGAACGAACCGAACAGGTCACAGTCATAGCCAACCGTGCCGAGGCGATCGCCCAGACCATCGCTGCTGCCGCCGCAGGGGATGTCATTCTGCTGGCCGGCAAGGGGCACGAGACTTATCAGGAGATAAACGGGGTGCGTCACCCTTTCAGCGACATCGAACAGGCCGAACGCGCTCTGCTTGGCCGGGGGGGACATCATGCTTGAAGCCATGCGCCTCTCCGCCCTGACCACACCGCTCAATGCCACACTCAAGGGTGCCGACGTCAGCTTTGACAGCGTCAGCATCGATGCCCGTCGGGTGCAGCCCGGCGGCCTGTTCGTGGCCCTGCCCGGCAGCCGTGTGGATGGGCACGACTTCATCGCCCAGGCCCGCGCCAATGGCGCCGTCGCCGCCCTGGTGCAACGGCCGCTGGACGACGCACTGCCACAACTGATCGTCAGCGACTGTCAGCTCGCCCTGGGCCAGCTGGGTGCGCTGAACCGCACCGCCTTCCGCCATCCGCTGGTGGCGATCACCGGCTCCAGCGGCAAGACCACGGTCAAGGAAATGCTCGCCGCCATCCTGCGCGGCTGCGGCCCGGTGCTGGCCACCCGCGGCAATCTGAACAACGAGCTGGGCGTACCCCTGACCCTGCTGGAGCTGGCTCCCGAGCACCGTTTTGCCGTGGTCGAGATGGGCGCCGGCGCGGTGGGCGACATCGCCTACTGCATGCAGCTGGCCCGCCCGCAGGTGGGCGTGCTGACCAATGCCGGCGTGGCCCATATCGGCCGTTTCGGCAGCGAAGAGGCCATTGCCCGGACCAAGGGCGAAATCTTCGCCGGTCTGGATGCCGATGGACAGGGCGTGATCAACCTCGATAGCCCCTGGCAGGCGGACTGGCAGGCCACTCTGGGTCAGCGCAAGCGCTGGAGCTTCAGTATCGAGGACTGCCGCGCCGATCTGCATGCCCGCAATATCCAGCTCGACCAGCGTGGCTGTCCGGGCTTCGAACTGATGTCGCCGCTGGGCAGTCAGCACGTGCAGCTAAACCTGCTGGGTCGGCACAACGTGGCCAACGCCCTGGCTGCGGCTGCGGCCGCCCTGGCGCTGGACATTCCCCTGCAGGCCATCGCCGACGGCCTGGCGGCCCTGCAGCCGGTCGCCGGCCGCGGCCGCAGCCTGCCCGGACACCACGGCGCACTGGTCATCGACGACACCTACAACGCCAACCCGGCCTCGGTCCGCGCTGCCATCGATGTGCTGGCTGCCCTGGACGGTCAGCGGATACTGGCGCTGGGGGATATGGGCGAGCTGGGTGCAACCGAACAGCAGGCCCACCGGGACATCGGCGAGTACGCACGCAGCCGCGGCCTGGATGCCCTGTACAGCACCGGCCCGCTGTCGGCACTGGCCGCCGAGGCTTTCGGTCCCGGCGGTCACAGTTTTGCCCATCGCGCTGCACTGGCTGCGGCATTGAACAAAGAATTGAACCCGCGCACCCGGGTTCTGGTAAAAGGCTCGCGTAGTGCGGGTATGGAAGAGGTCGTCGCCGCTCTGGTTGAAGGCTCGCAACATCAGGAAGAGGGCAAGCCGACATGCTGCTGATACTCGCGCAATACCTGCAACAATTTCACACCGGCTTCGGTGTTTTCCAGTACCTGACCCTGCGCGGCATCCTCGGCGTGCTGACTGCCCTGGGCATGGCACTGTTCCTCGGCCCCTGGATGATCCGCACCCTGCAACTGCGCCAGATCGGCCAGGCCGTGCGCAACGATGGTCCCCAGTCTCACCTGTCCAAGAAGGGCACCCCGACCATGGGCGGCGCCCTGATCCTCACCGCCATCACCATCAGTACCCTGCTGTGGGCGGACCTGAGCAACCTCTATATCTGGGTGGTGCTGGGTGTGACCATCAGCTTCGGCGCCATCGGCTGGGTAGATGACTACCGCAAGGTGATCGAGAAGAACTCCCGCGGTCTGCCGTCGCGCTGGAAGTATTTCTGGCAGTCGGTATTCGGCCTGATCGCCGCCGTGATCCTTTATCTGGCCGCCGACACCCCCGCAGAGACCACCCTGATCCTGCCGTTCTTCAAGAGCGTCGAGTTCCAGCTGGGTGCCTTCTTCATTGTGCTGACCTACTTCGTCATCGTCGGCGCGAGCAACGCCGTCAACCTGACCGACGGTCTGGACGGGCTGGCCATCATGCCGACGGTGATGGTCGGTGGCGCCCTGGGCATCTTTGCCTACCTGTCCGGCAACGTGCAGTTCTCCCAGTATCTCCTGATCCCCTATGTGCAGGGCTCAGGCGAGCTGCTGATCTTCTGCGGGGCGCTGATCGGTGCAGGCCTGGGCTTTCTCTGGTTCAACACCTACCCGGCGCAGGTGTTCATGGGTGACGTCGGCGCGCTGGCGCTGGGCGCCGCGCTGGGTGTGATTGCGGTGGTGGTACGTCAGGAGATCGTGCTGTTCATCATGGGCGGCATCTTCGTGGTCGAGACCCTGTCGGTGATCGTCCAGGTGGCTTCGTTCAAGCTGACCGGTCGCCGGGTGTTCCGCATGGCACCCATCCACCACCATTTCGAACTCAAGGGCTGGCCGGAGCCGCGCGTCATCGTGCGCTTCTGGATCGTCACCGTGATTCTGGTGCTGATCGGCCTGTCCACTCTGAAACTGCGTTGAGGAACCCAAGGTGTCGCTGATTTCCACGGACAAGCAACGGATCATAGTCGGACTGGGGGTTACCGGTTTATCGGTCGCCCGGTATCTGGCCGGCCGTGATCTGCCGTTCGCCGTCTGCGACACCCGCACCAATCCGCCCGGCCTGGACAAGCTCAAGCGCTTTGCGCCCATGGCAGACCTCTACCTCGGCGAGCTGGATGCGCAGCTGCTGAGTTCGGCTGACGAGCTCATCGTGAATCCGGGCATTCCCCTGTCCACACCTGCCATCCAGACGGCCATTCAGGCCGGAGTCAAGGTGGTCGGTGACATCGAATTGTTTGCCCGTGCGGTGGATGCGCCCATAGTCGCCATCACTGGTTCCAATGCCAAGAGCACTGTGACCACCCTGGTCGGGCTGATGGCCGAGAAGGCCGGTCGGCGTGTGGCCGTCGGCGGCAACATCGGCACCCCGGCTCTGGATCTGCTGGACAGCAAGGCGGATCTCTATGTGCTGGAGCTGTCCAGCTTCCAGCTGGAGACCACCGAGGCGCTGAATGCCGAGGTCGCCACCGTACTCAACATCAGCGAAGACCACATGGATCGCTACGCCGATCTGGGCGCCTATCACCTGGCCAAGCACCGCATCTTCCGTGGTGCCCGGCAGGTTGTAGTCAATCGCGATGATGCCCTGACCCGGCCGCTGGTTGCCGATCGTCTGCCGTGCTGGAGCTTCGGTCTGGGCAAGCCCGACCTCAGGGGCTTCGGGCTGATCGAGCAGGACGGGCAGAAACATCTGGCCTTCGAATTCAAGGCGCTGATGCCGGTCAGCGAGCTGAAGATCCGCGGCGCCCACAATCAGGCCAATGCCCTGGCGGCGCTGGCGCTGGGTCACGCTGTCGGGTTGCCGATGACGGCCATGCTCGATGCCCTGCGCGACTTCCCCGGTCTGCCCCACCGTTGCCAGTGGGTCGGGCAGCACGCCGGCGTGGACTACTACGACGATTCCAAGGCCACCAACGTCGGTGCGGCGCTGGCGGCCATTGAAGGTTTCGGCGATACCCTGCAGGGCAGGCAGGTGCTGATTGCCGGCGGCGATGGCAAGGGTGCCGACTTTTCGCCGCTGTGCGAGCCGATCAGTCGCTATTGCCGTGCCGTGGTGCTGCTCGGTCGCGACGCCGACAAGCTGGAACAGGTGCTCAAGAGCCATGTGCCGCTGCAGCGGGTCAGCAGTCTGGATGAGGCGGTCAACGCCGCTGCCAGCCTGGCGCAGCCTGGTGACGCGGTGCTGCTGTCGCCGGCCTGCGCCAGCCTGGACATGTTTGCCAACTTCGAGGAGCGTGGTCGGCTGTTCGCCGCTGCGGTCGGGAGGTTGGCGCCATGATGGTCACCCAGATGCTGCACAGATCCCTGGCCCCCCTGACCGGGGAGCGCCGCTTCGACATGGACATGCCGCTGCTCTTGGGTGGTATCGCGCTGCTGTCGCTGGGGCTGGTGATGGTCAGTTCCGCCTCCATGGAAGTGGCAGCCGGCCAGCTCGGCAGTCCGCTGTATTACATGAAGCGTCAGCTGGTGTACATGTTCATCGGCGTGCTGGCACTGCTCGGCACCCTGGCAGTGCCGCTGCGATTCTGGGAGCAGTCGCGCTTCCTGCTGCTGGTGCTGGCCTTCGTGCTGCTGATTGCGGTGCTGATCCCCGGTATCGGCCGCGAGGTCAACGGCAGCTGGCGCTGGATCGCCGTCGGGCCGATCAACGTGCAGCCCTCGGAACTGGCCAAGCTGTTCGCTGTGGTATTCCTGGCCGGTTACCTGGTGCATCGTCAGGACGAGGTCAAGGAAGGCTGGCTGGGCTTCATCAAACCATTCCTGGTGCTGGGCCCCATGGCCTTCCTGCTGATCATGGAACCGGATTTCGGCGCCACCGTGGTGCTGATGGGTGCGGCAGTGGGCATGATGTTCCTCGGTGGGGTGGGGCTGTTGCGCTTCACCCTGCTGTTCGGCTCGCTGGCCGGCATGGCGGCGCTGCTGGTGTGGTCCGAACCCTACCGACTGCAGCGCCTGACCGGCTTCCTCAATCCGTGGAACGACCCCTACGGCACCGGCTACCAGCTGACCCAGGCACTGATCGCCTTCGGCCGTGGCGAGTGGCTTGGCGTCGGGCTGGGCAACAGCATCCAGAAGCAGTTCTACCTGCCGGAAGCCCATACCGACTTCGTGTTTTCCGTACTGGCCGAGGAGCTGGGCATGGTAGGCGCCCTGGCGGCCTTCGCCCTGCTGGTGTTTATCGCTGGCCGGGCGCTCTACATCGGACTCTGGGCCGAGCGCGCCGGTCGCCTGTTCTCGGCCTATCTGGCCTATGGCCTGGCGATCATGTGGTGCGGGCAGGTGCTGATCAACGTCGGCGTGAATATCGGCCTGCTGCCGACCAAGGGGCTGACCCTGCCATTCCTCAGCTATGGCGGCAGTTCGCTGGTGGTGTGCTGCATCAGCCTGGGCATCCTGCTGCGGATCGACTGGGAGCGCCGTCAGGCGCTGCGGGAGGCTGCCGATGGCCAGTAAGGTGCTGATCATGGCCGGTGGTACCGGCGGGCACGTGTTCCCGGCGCTGGCCTGTGCCCGTCTGCTGCAGGAACAGGGCTATGAGGTGCACTGGCTGGGTACCCGCCGGGGCATCGAGGCCGAGCTGATCCCGCAGGCCGGCATCCCCTTGCATTTCATCGATATCCAGGGACTGCGCGGCAAGGGCAAGCTGGGGCTGCTGCTGGCACCGGTACGTCTGGTCCGCGCCCTGTGGCAGTCCCTGCAGGTATTGCGCGAGCTGCAGCCGGCGGTGGTACTGGGCGCCGGCGGCTACGTCACCGGACCCGGTGGCGTAGCGGCCTGGCTGCGCCGTATCCCGCTGGTGATTCATGAACAGAACGCGGTGGTCGGCACCACCAACCGGCTGCTGGCGCACATTGCCACCCGCCGCTGCGAAGGCTTCGACAACAGCTTTGCCCCCGGCAGTGCCCGGCGCACCACCGGCAACCCGGTACGTGAGCACATCTTTCAGGTACCGCCCCTGATCTGGGACGGGCTGCGTCAGCCGCGTCTGCTGGTGCTGGGCGGGAGCCTGGGTGCACTGCCGCTGAACAAACTGCTGCCGCTGGCCCTGGCCCTGTTACCCGCCGGCCAGCGCCCGCAGATCCGCCACCAGTGCGGTCGCCAGCATGTGGACGATACCCGCCAGGCCTACGCGGCAGTGGGTGTGAAGGCCGAGGTGCAGCCCTTCATCGAAGACATGGCCGAGGCCTATGCCTGGGCCGATCTGGTGGTATGCCGGGCCGGGGCACTGACCGTGGCCGAGCTGGCCGCAGCCGGCCGTCCGGCGCTGCTGATCCCGCTGCCCCATGCCATTGATGATCACCAGACAGCCAATGCGCGCTACCTGGCCGATCGCGGCGCAGCCGAGCTGCTGCCGCAGAAAACCCTTACCGCCGAGCTGCTGGCCCAGCGCCTCGGCACCCTGCTTGGCAAACCGGAGACAGTACGACTGATGGCAGAACAAGCCCGCAAACAGGCCCGACCCAATGCAACAGCAGACGTGGTCCGCGCCTGCCTGGAGGTTGCCCGTGAGCACTGACAAGCGCCCCGAGGCCACCTTCAGTCTGCCGGCCATGCGCCGCATTCGTCGCATCCACTTCGTCGGTATCGGCGGGGTGGGCATGTGCGGCATTGCCGAAGTGCTGCTCAACCTCGGGTACGAAGTGTCCGGTTCCGACCTGAAGCGTTCGGCAGTCACTGCCAGGCTGGAAAGCTTCGGCGCCCGGGTGGATATCGGCCATCGCGCGGAGAACGTGCAGAACGCCGATGTGCTGGTGGTTTCCAGCGCCATCAACAAGAGCAACCCGGAAGTCGCCGCGGCCCTGGAAAAACGCATTCCCGTGGTGCCCCGTGCGCAGATGCTGGCCGAACTGATGCGCTACCGCCATGGCATTGCGGTAGCCGGTACCCACGGCAAGACCACGACCACCAGCCTGATTGCTTCAGTACTGGCCGCAGCAGATCTGAGCCCGACTTTCGTCATCGGCGGCAAACTCACCGCCGCCGGCACCAATGCCCAGCTGGGCGAGGGGCGCTACCTGGTGGCCGAGGCGGACGAGAGCGATGCCTCCTTCCTGCACCTGCAGCCGATGGCCGCCATCGTCACCAATATCGATTTCGATCACATGGCCACCTACGAAGGCGACTTCAACCGCCTGAAGCGCACCTTCGTCGACTTCCTGCACAACCTGCCGTTCTACGGTCTGGCGGTGCTCTGCATCGATGATCCTGTGGTGCGGGACATTCTGCCGCAGATCAACCGTCAGGTGATCACCTACGGCCAGTCCGAGGACGCCGACATCCGCGCCGTGGATATCGAGCAGAAGGGCATGCAGACCCACTTCACCGTACTGCGCGAAGGCCGCGAGCCGCTGCGGGTATTCGTCAACATGCCCGGCGTGCACAACGTGCTCAATGCTCTGGCGACCATTGCCGTGACCGCGGACGAGGGCGTCAGTGACGAGGCCATCGTTCAGGGGCTGACCAGCTTCCAGGGCGTGGGCCGCCGGTTCCAGGTGCATGGCGAGTTCCCCCTGGGCGACGAGGGCAGCGTGATGCTGGTCGACGACTACGGCCACCATCCGCGGGAAGTGGATGCCGTGATCAAGGCCGTGCGTGGTGGCTGGCCGGAGCGCCGTCTGGTGATGGTGTACCAGCCACACCGTTACACCCGTACCCGCGACCTGTACGAGGACTTCGTGCAGGTGCTGGGCGAAACCAACGTGCTGTTGCTGATGGAGGTCTATCCCGCTGGCGAAGAGCCGGTACCGGGGGCGGACAGCAAGCATCTGTGTCGCAGCATCCGGCTGCGTGGCCAGATCGACCCGCTGTATGTGGCGCGGGATGCGGATCTGATGCCACTGCTGCGCGCGGTACTGCAGCCCGGCGACATCCTGCTGACCCAGGGCGCGGGCGATATCGGCGGGCTGGCCCCGCAACTGGCCGAGGCGCTGACCCGGCTGGGTGACGAATTCAAGGGAGGTCAGGCCTGATGGTCGACGTTAAAGACTTTGGACGTGTCGCGGTACTCTACGGTGGCACCTCGGCCGAGCGGGAGGTGTCGCTCAAATCCGGGGCAGCGGTGCTGGCCGCCCTGCAAGGCGCCGGTGTGGATGCCTTCGGTATTGATGCGGGGGCCGATCTGGCCGAGCGCCTGATCGCCGAGCGCCCCGACCGGGTATTCATCGCCCTGCACGGGCGTGGAGGCGAGGACGGCAGCCTGCAGGGCATGCTCGAATGCCTGCAGATCCCCTATACCGGCAGCGGAGTCATGGCCTCGGCGCTGGGCATGGACAAGCTGCGTACCAAGCAGGTCTGGCAGAGCATTGGCCTGCCGACGCCGGCCTATGCAGTTCTGCGCGACGCGGCCGAATGCGCCGGTGTGGTCGAGCAGCTGGGTACGCCGCTGATCATCAAGCCGATCCACGAAGGCTCCAGCATCGGCATGGCCAAGGTGCATTCCCTGGAGGAGCTGCAGGCTGCCTGGAAGCAGGCACGGCAGTACGACGACGTGGCACTGGTGGAGCAGTGGGTCACCGGGGCCGAGTTCACCGTCGGCATTCTTGATCGTCAGGTGCTGCCGGCGATCCGGCTGAGCACGCCCAACACCTTCTATGACTACCAGGCCAAGTACCTGGCTTCCGACACCCAGTACCAGTGCCCCTGCGGCCTGAGCGAGGAGCGCGAAGCAGAGCTGGCCGACCTGTGTCTGCGTGCCTTCGACGCCGTGGGCTGCCGCGGTTGGGGCCGGGTCGATGTGATGCAGGACACCGATGGCAGTTTCTACCTGCTGGAGGTCAACACCGCGCCCGGAATGACCGACCACAGCCTGGTGCCCATGGCCGCTGCGGCGGCGGGGCTGAATTTCACCGATCTGGTGCTGGCGATTCTCGCCAGTGCCCGCTACTGAGGCAGGGAATCGACATGGGGCTGATGATCAGGGATCAGCGCAGCGGCAGAAACCCGGGCCGGCGTGGTGCGCCGACCCGTGGCGCCGTGCGCGTGACCCCGCCGGCCCCGCGCAGCTGGCCGCGGCTCGGCATGCCCTCGCTGCAGGGCCTGCGCGGCAGCGGTCGGCGTCTTCAGCAACTGCTCTGGCCGCTGTTGCTGGTGGTGCTGGGCATGGGGCTGTACGAGCTGGTCGACCGTCTGCAGCCGCTGGCCCAGCGTCCGATCAGCGTGATCAATGTGGAAGGGGATCTGCAGTACATAGATCGCGCCTCGGTCCAGGCGGCGCTGGCGCCTTATCAGCAGAAGAGCCTGGTCACCATAGATCTGGATGCCCTGCGTGCGGATCTGCTGGCCATGCCCTGGGTGTCCGGGGCCAGTGTACGCCGGGTCTGGCCGGATCAGCTGGTGATCAATCTCGACGAGCACCTGCCGGTGGCGCGCTGGGGTGATGACGCGCTGCTGAACAACAACGGCCGTGCCTTCACCCCGGAGCAGATCGACAGCTTCCAGGGCCTGCCACTGCTGAACGGCCCGGAGCGGGCGAAAAAGCGGGTGATGCAGAACTATCAGCAGTTCAATCGCCTGCTGCGGCCCCATGGACACGAGGTGGCGCGGCTGGAAATGCGCGACCGCGGCAGCTGGTTCCTGACAACCCGCGGCGGCATCGAGATGCTGCTGGGGCGTGATGATGTACTGGACAAGATGCAACGGTTTCTGACCATCGACCGGCTGATGCTGGCCGAGCGTCGGGAGCTCATAGCACGGGTGGACCTGCGCTACAGCAATGGAATGGCAGTGGCGTGGCGCGAGCCCGCAACGGTTAACGGGGAGTAACGAGCAATCATGGCAAGCAAGCAGGGTAGCAGGATGATCGTCGGACTGGATATCGGCACCTCCAAGGTGGTGGCGCTGGTCGGCGAAATCGGCACGGACGGCGAACTGGAAATCGTCGGTATCGGCTCGCATCCGTCCCGCGGCATGAAGAAGGGCGTGGTGGTGAATATCGAGTCCACCGTGCAGTCGATCCAGCGAGCCATTGAAGAAGCCGAGCTGATGGCCGGCTGCCAGATCCATTCCGTATACGCGGGGATTGCCGGCAACCACATCCGCAGCATGAACTCCCACGGCATAGTCGCGATCCGCGAAGGTGAAGTGGTGCAGGCGGATATCGACCGGGTACTGGATGCGGCCCAGGCCGTGGCCATTCCGGCGGACCAGAAGGTGCTGCACATCCTGCCTCAGGAATACGTGATCGATAACCAGGAGGGTGTGCGCGAGCCCCGCGGCATGTCCGGCGTGCGTCTGGAAGCCAAGGTGCATCTGGTGACCTGCGCCATGAACGCGGTGCAGAACATCGAGAAGTGCATCCGCCGCTGCGGCCTGGAAGTGGAGGACGTGATCCTCGAGCAGCTGGCCTCCAGCTACTCGGTGCTGACCGAGGACGAGAAGGAACTGGGCGTGTGCATGGTGGATATCGGTGGTGGCACTACCGATATCGCCATCTTTACCGAGGGTGCCATCCGGCATACCGCAGTGATTCCGATTGCCGGCGACCAGGTCACCAACGATATCGCCATGGCCCTGCGTACCCCGACCCAGCACGCCGAAGAGATCAAGATCCGCTACGCCTGCGCCCTGGCCAAGCTGGCCGGGCCGGAGGAAACCATCAAGGTGCCCAGCGTCGGCGAGCGCCCGCCGCGGGATCTGTCCCGCCAGGCCCTGGCCGAGGTGGTGGAGCCGCGCTATGACGAGCTGTTCACCCTCATCCAGGCTGAACTGCGCCGCTCCGGTTTCGAGGACATGATCCCCGCCGGCATAGTGCTGACCGGCGGCACCGCAAAGATGGAAGGGGCGGTCGAGCTGGCCGAGGAAATCTTCCACATGCCGGTGCGCCTGGGCGTGCCGCAGGAGTTCAAGGGGCTGAGCGACGTGGTGCGCAATCCCATCTACGCCACCGGCGTGGGACTGTTGCATTACGGCATGAAACACCACGGTGACCCCCAGCACGGGGGGCCGGAACAGAGCAGGGAATCACCGCTGATCAAGGTCAAGCGGTGGTTCAAAGGGAATTTTTAACAGACCCGCAGGGAAACCAAGCGGGCACCCGGGAAACCGGACAGCAGTACCAGACGAAGCGACTTACAACGAAACAAGACGAGTATCAACTCGAGGAGATGGGACCATGTTTGAACTGATCGATAACCTCCCGCAAAACGCGGTCATCAAAGTCATCGGCGTTGGCGGCGGCGGCGGTAACGCCCTGCAGCATATGGTGATCAACAACGTCGAAGGCGTGGACTTCATCTGCGCCAACACCGACGCCCAGGCGCTCAAGAACATGACCGCCCGTACCGTACTGCAACTGGGTACCGCGGTGACCAAGGGTCTGGGTGCTGGCGCCAACCCGCTGATCGGCCGTGAAGCCGCCCTGGAAGATCGCGAGCGCATCGCCGAGGTGCTGCAGGGGTCGGACATGGTGTTCATCACCGCCGGCATGGGTGGCGGTACCGGTACCGGCGCTGCACCCATCGTTGCCGAAGTTGCCCGTGAAATGGGCATCCTCACCGTTGCCGTGGTAACCAAGCCGTTCCCCTTCGAAGGCCGCAAGCGCATGCAGATCGCCGAGGAAGGTATCCGCGAGCTGAGCCAGCACGTCGACTCCCTGATCACCATCCCCAACGAGAAGCTGCTGACCGTTCTGGGCAAGGACGCCAGCCTGCTGTCCGCCTTCAGCAAGGCCAACGACGTACTGCTTGGCGCCGTCCAGGGCATTGCCGACCTGATCATCCGTCCCGGCATGATCAACGTCGACTTCGCCGACGTGAAGACCGTGATGAGCGAAATGGGCATGGCCATGATGGGTACCGGCCACGCCAGCGGCCCGAACCGCGCCCGTGAAGCCGCCGAAGCCGCCATCCGCAGCCCGCTGCTGGAAGACGTCAACCTGATGGGTGCCCGCGGCATCCTGGTCAACATCACCGCCGGTCCTGACCTGTCGCTGGGCGAGTTCTCCGAAGTGGGTAACACCGTCGAGGAGTTTGCTTCCGAGAGCGCCACCGTGGTGGTGGGTACCGTGATCGATCCGGAACTGCGTGAGGAGCTGCGGGTAACTGTGGTTGCCACCGGTCTGGGCGCACGCATGGACAAGCCGGTCAAGGTTGTGGACAACACGGCTGCCCCGGTGCAGGCCAGCCGTCCGGCCGAGAGCATGGCTACCAACTACCGCGACCTGGATCGTCCGACCGTGATGCGCAATTCCGGTGGCGCCCAGACAGCGGCAACAGCCCTTGCACGTCCCAACGAAGACCTGGATTATCTGGATATTCCGGCCTTCCTGCGGCGTCAGGCTGATTGAGTGGGTCAATCGGTTGAATAGGGCTGATTAGTGTTCAACAGGGGCGAATTTTGCTATGCTACGCGCCATCTAGTTGAAAATTATTCGCAATTACAGCGGAAGCCAGTTCAAGCATGATCAGACAACGCACACTGAAGAACACCATCCGGGCCACCGGTGTTGGCCTGCACTCGGGTGAGAAGGTCTACCTCACTCTGAAACCGGCGCCGGTGGACAGCGGCATCGTGTTCCGTCGCACTGATCTCGACCCCGTGGCCGAGGTTCCGGCGCGGGCCGAGTACGTCGGCGAGACCACCATGTCTACCACGCTGATCAAGGATGGAGTCAAGGTGGATACCGTCGAGCACCTGCTGTCGGCCATGGCCGGCCTGGGTATCGACAACGCCGTGGTGGAGCTCAGTGCGCCGGAAGTACCGATCATGGACGGCAGCGCCGGTCCGTTCGTGTTCCTGATCCAGTCAGCGGGGATCGAGGAACAGGACGCGCCCAAGCAGTTCATTCGCATCAAGCGTGAAGTGACCGTGGAAGAGGACGGCAAGACGGCAACCTTCGTGCCCTTCGAGGGCTTCAAGGTGACCTTCGGCATCGACTTCGACCATCCGGTATTCCGCGGCAGAAGCCAGACCGCCAGTGTCGACTTCTCCAGTACTTCCTTCGTCAAGGAAGTCAGCCGTGCGCGTACCTTCGGCTTCATGCGGGATATCGAATACCTGCGCTCGCAGAACCTGGCTCTGGGTGGCAGTGTGGACAATGCCATTGTGGTGGACGAGTATCGCGTACTGAACGAAGACGGCCTGCGTTACGAGGACGAATTCGTCAAGCACAAGATCCTCGATGCCATCGGTGACCTCTACCTGCTGGGCAAGAGCCTGGTAGGCGAGTTCCGCGGCTTCAAGTCCGGTCATGCCCTCAACAACAAGCTGTTGCGTGCCCTGTTGGCCAAGCCCGATGCCTATGAAATCGTAACCTTCGAAGACGCCGGGACCGCACCCATCTCCTTCATGCGTCCCGCCGCTGCAGTCTGATTTTTACTCGTTTCGTTTGACGGCCACTTCGGTGGCCGTTTTTTTTGCTTATTTGTTTATCTGGAAGCCTGTCTGGAAGTTCTTCGGAAAGTCAGCGTGGGAGATCGGGCAGGCCTCGCAACGGAAGCTTCCTGGCTGCTGCCGGAAAGCCATCGCCGGCCCGGAGTGTGCAGGCGGTCTGGGATGCAGGGTTATGTTCTTGCCAATGACGTAGGGTCACGGCTCGCCATTATGGTGACGCGCCAGGCGTTCCAGGGCCGCCCGCAGATTGGGGTCGCTGATCTCCCTGGAGGTTTCGAACAGGGTCTCAGCTGCGACAATTGACCGCCTCATTTTGCGAACTGGTGGCGTTTTTTTGACCAGTGGCGGTTGTACCCTACAGTGGATTTTCGTTAAGGTGGCGAACTCCGCGTAGGCCTGTAACTGACGGATGAGGCGTTTCTGCTGGTAGCGGACCCGGGTAGCCCACTGGCTATCGGTCACCAGCACCCTCAGAACACCGTCGCGGTAAGAGGCTGCGCGACAGTGCTCGCGAGCTGCCGGCTCCAATACCGAGTCGAGCAGAACCTGCATGCGTTCTATGGCCCGAGCCTGGCGAAACAGACCCTTCAGGGCGGAGTGGGTTTTCAGCAGGTCACCCGGGCGACGTGCGTCCATGGGATAGAAAGACAT
>Ga0209075_1001243_pt1 | contig 24292 bp, 23 predicted proteins | sample Stecom2011_FD_187523 | JGI IMG/M metagenome (GOLD analysis project Ga0209075, IMG submission 187523) | Agricultural soil microbial communities from Utah to study Nitrogen management - Steer compost 2011 (SPAdes) (version 2) | ecosystem: Environmental > Terrestrial > Soil > Agricultural land...
GAACGCGGCAACGCCGAGCAACGCAAGCCCGATCAGGCTGACGATGAAACGACGCGACATCATGTTTGTTCGGGGTGGGCGGGGGTTTCGAGTTCGCTGCGACGCTGCAACTCTTTCAGAAAGAGAAGGATGGGTTCGAGGCGAGGATGCCCCGGATCGACGCGCTGAGCGCGCGCGATGAGTTTGCGCGCATCGTTGGCAAAGCGCTCATTCCAGCCTCGATGTTCGATATGACGCAATAGAGCGAGCGCGGCGTTGAGCAATACCTGCGGGTGCCCCGGCATACGACGAACGGCATCCAGCATTTCGCTCACCGCGCCATCGTAATCGCCCGCCTTGGCTTTGTTGGCACCTGCAGTGAGGTACGCGAGCACTTCGGCATGCAAGCGGGTTTTGACTTGTTCGACAAGATCCAGGCGGTCACATTGACCGAACAGCGCATGCGTCTGTTTGACCGTTGCTTCGTCCTCCGCGTGACGCAAAATGTTGCTGGTCAGCGTGACGCCTTCGTTATCGAGGCCGGAGGCGAGGCAGGCGCGAATGATTTCGTGACTCAATGAGAGGGGCAGGTTTTTGGTGTTGAGCGCCTCTTGAACGGCATCGGAAAGTGCATCACGGACGGCGTTCTCGTCGCCGGTCTCGCGTGCCACCAGGGCGCGTCCGAGGGCGGCGCAGGCAGGGCCGTCGGTCATGTTTTTGGCAAGGCGTTCAAGTTCCATGACGGTGCGCGCGGCTTTTTCAGCGTGCCCTGCCTGGATTTGCACACGGGCCAATTCGAGATGGTCTGCCGGCTTGCGGAACGCTGAATGACGGCCCAATTCGACGAGTTGGCTCAAGCTTTGTTCGGCTTCTTCAACCCGGCCGGTGCGCGCCGCGAGCGTACCAAAACGGCGCAGCCTGTCGAGACGCCGAGGGGAGCGGCGCAAGGCGTCGTTGAGCGTGTCTGCGGCTTGAAACGTCCCGCCGGACTTTTCCTGGCATTGCGCGAGCAAATCGTAGGCGTCGAGATAATGTTCGTTCTTGTCGATCAGTTCTTCGAGCAGCGGCGCGGCCTCGGCATGACGGCCGGCGGCCATCAGCATGCGGGCCTGACCCAGACGTGCCCACGGCACGCCGGTGGCTTCGGCGACGTCTTGATACAGCGTGCGAGCCTCGTCGGGGCGCCCCTGCGTGAACGCGATTTCGGCACGCAGGCGGACAAAATCCGCGTGCCATGCCGGATGGCGCAGTGCTCCGCGTTCGCATTCGATGATGGCTTCGTCCGGGCGGCCGGCTTCGATCAGACGCCAGGCGGGAAGAAAGGCTTCGCGGCGCGCGGCGGCACGTTCGAGCCGGGCCTGCAGTATCCCGGCGTTGAGCGGCTTGAGAAGGTAGTCGTCCGGCGCGAGTTCGGCGGTGCCGACGACGCGGTCGTAATTGCGCGCGGCCGAGATCATGATGAACAGCGTATCGCGCGGGAGAATGCCGTGCGTGCGCAGGTCTTCGAGCAAGTGCTGGCCGTCCTGGCTGCCCTCGCCCAGTTCAAGCTCACAAAGTACGAGATCGTAGTGGCGTTCGCGCAGGCGAGCAACCGCCGCGTTGGCCGAGGCGGCGCGATGCGTCTCGCGCAGGTCACAACGCGCGAGAAGTTCGCTGAGGCGAGCGCAGGTGTTGTGATCACCGGCGACGAGAAGGATGTCGAGCTGCTCGAGTTGTGCCATGGCAGGCGGCGAGGCCAAAGCCTCGCCTATGAAAGGACCCTGTCTAGATTACGACACGAATGCGACGAACTGAAGCCGCTTCGACGGGAAGGTCAATCCCGTGGGGCTTCTTCAGCGTGTGCCGTGACCTTCTGACGCAGGCGAACATGCAGTTCGCGCAGCTGCGCTTCGTCCACGGCGCTGGGGGCGTCGGTGAGCAGACACTGTGCCCGCTGGGTTTTCGGGAAGGCGATGACATCGCGAATCGATTCGGCACCCGTCATCAGCGTGACAATGCGATCCAGGCCGAAGGCCAGGCCACCATGCGGGGGCGCGCCATACCGCAGGGCGTCGAGCAGGAAGCCGAACTTGAGACGCGCCTCTTCTTCGGTGATGCCGAGTGCGCGGAACACCTTTTCCTGGACGTCAGCGCGGTGAATACGCACCGAGCCGCCGCCGATCTCCCAACCATTGAGCGCAAGGTCGTAGGCTTTCGAGAGACAGGCGCCAGGGTCGCTTTCGAGCGCGTCGACATGTTCGTCCTTGGGACTGGTAAACGGATGATGGCAGGCGCTCCAGCGTTTGGCGTCTTCGTCATACTCGAACATCGGGAAGTCGACGATCCATACCGGGCACCACGGTTCGCCGGTGATGTACCCTTTTTCATGGCCAAGCTTGACGCGCAATGCGCCCAGCGCATCGTTGACGATTTTGGCCTTGTCGGCGCCGAAGAAAATCAGATCACCCGATTGGGCGCCAGTGCGCTTGAGAATGGTGTCCAGCGCCTGTTCGTGGAGGTTCTTGACGATGGGTGACTGAAGGCCTTCCTCGTTTGCTTTGCTGGCGTCATTGACCTTGATGTAGGCCAGGCCTCGTGCGCCGTAGATGCCAACGAATTTTGTGTATTCGTCGATTTCGCCGCGGGTCAGGGTGCCGCCGCCGGGCACGCGCAGTGCGGCCACGCGGCCGCCGCTGGTGGCTGGGCCGGAAAAGACCTTGAAGGCCACGTCGGCCACTGCGTCGGTGACATCGGTGAGTTCCAGCGTTACGCGCAAGTCGGGCTTGTCCGAGCCATAGCGTCGCATTGCCTCAGCGTAGGTCATGCGCGGGAAGGGCGTCGGCAGCTCGACCTCCATCGCATCCTTGAAAACGTAGCAGAGCAGCTCTTCGATGGTGGCGGTAATTGCGGCCTCGTCCATGAACGAGGTTTCGATGTCGATCTGGGTGAACTCCGGCTGACGGTCGGCGCGCAGATCCTCATCGCGAAAGCACTTGGTGATCTGGTAGTAGCGATCGAAACCGGCAACCATCAGCAGCTGTTTAAACAGCTGCGGAGACTGCGGCAGGGCGAAAAACTGTCCCGGATGTACGCGCGAGGGAACGAGATAGTCGCGGGCGCCTTCCGGTGTGCTTTTGGTCAGCATCGGGGTTTCTACGTCGACGAAGCCGTGGTCGTCGAGAAAACGACGGAACGCACGCGCAACCTTGTAGCGCAGCATCAGGTTTTGCTGCATCTGCGGGCGTCGCAGGTCGATCACGCGGTGACTCAGGCGTACGGTTTCGGACAGATTTTCGTCGTCGAGCTGAAACGGAGGGGTGGCTGAAGCATTGAGCACCTCCATTTCGTGACACAGGACTTCGATCTCGCCCGAAACCAGGGTTTCGTTTTCGGTGCCTGCCGGACGACGGCGAACCTTGCCGGAAATTTTCAGTACGAACTCGTTGCGAATGGATTCCGCAAGCTCGAACATTTCCACGCGATCCGGGTCGCACACCACCTGTACCAGGCCTTCGCGATCTCGCAAGTCAATGAAGATGACCCCGCCGTGGTCGCGGCGGCGATGTACCCAGCCGCAGAGGGTCACGATCTGATCGAGGTCGGCGGCTGTCACCTGGCCGCAGTAGTGAGTACGCATGTTGTGTTCCGAACGGTTCGTTTGTTGTCCCGCGGGCCGAGCCCTGGGCGGGGAATGCATGAATCAGTGGTCGCAGGCTGCGGCGCCGCCGCTGGACGGGGTCGAAGCGGATTCTCCGCTGGCTGCTTTCGAAGGCGCGCCGGAATGCTTGAAATCCGTTTCGTACCAGCCAGTGCCCTTGAGGTGGAAACTTGCGGCCGAAATCTGCTTGACATAGGCTTCCGCGTTGCATGCGGGGCAGGTGGTGAGCGGGGCATCACTCATCTTCTGCAGATGCTCCCCGCGCGCGCTGCATTGAGTGCATTGATATTCGTAGATCGGCATGGACGACCCTGAAGAACGCAAACGATGGATTTTAGCAGAATGCGGCGCAAGCAATGCGTTGGGAGATGGCGTGGAAAGCGTTCAGAGGTTGCCGAGCCAGAGTTCGGTAATTGTTTCGCCCCAGAACAGCGCGAGTACGCCCGCGGCGGCGAGATAGGGGCCGAACGGAATCGGTGCGCTGCGCTCGTGCCGGGCGAATACGATCAATGAAATTCCAACCGCCGCGCCGACCAATGAAGACAGCAAAACGACCATCGGCAACATCTGCCAGCCGAGCCATGCGCCGATGGCTGCGAGCAGCTTGAAATCTCCGTAGCCCATGCCTTCCTTGCCGGTGGCCAGCTTGAACACCCAGAATACGGACCACAATATGAGATAACCGGCCATCGCGCCGACCACCGCGCTGGAGAGCGGAACATACGTTGCGCCCAGATTGAACGCCAAACCGAGCCACAGCACTGGCAAGGTGATCTGATCGGGCAGCAGTTGAGTGTCGAGATCGATGAAGGCCAACACGATCATTGCCCACAGGAAGAGCAGCGCACCGACCAAGGCGAGCGAAGCACCGAAATGAATCGCCGCATAGGCGGAAACGAGCGCCGTGAGGCATTCAACCAACGGATAGCGCGCGCTGATCGGAGCTGAACAATGGCGGCATCGACCGCGCAGGACGACATAACTGATGAGCGGAATGTTTTCGATGGCGCGAATGCGGTGACCGCAATGCGGGCAGCTCGAGCGCGGTACGGCAAGGTTGTACCGCTCGGTCGAAGGGGGTGAAGGCGGTTCTTCCCCGCGTAACTCGGCCGCCTGTTCTTGCCATTCGCGCTCCATCATGCGCGGCAGGCGATGGATGACGACATTCAGAAAGCTGCCGACGAACAGTCCGAGCAACGCGCACAGCACGACCAGGATGAGGGGTTCGTGAAAAAAGTCGGTCATCGGTGAGGGGCCTGAGCGGCCCGTGGCCGCCGTAAAAAGCTAGATAAAGGACGGTCAGACGACGCCGCCGAGTTTGAAAATCGGCAGATACATCGCGATCACGAGGCCGCCAATGACGACACCCAGAAAAACCATGATGGCCGGTTCGAGCAATTGCGACAGACTCGCCACCGCGTCGTCGACTTCGGCTTCGTAAAAATCGGCCACCTTGCTGAGCATTGCGTCGAGTTCGCCCGATTCCTCGCCGATCGAGACCATCTGCACGACCATGTTGGGAAAAACTTCAGCGTTCTGCATCGCCACGGTGAGACTGGTGCCGGTAGAGATGTCGGTCTGGATGTCCCGCGTGCTAGTGAGATAGACGTGGTTGCCGGAAGCGCCGCCGACCGAATCCAGGGCTTCGACAAGCGGGACGCCGGCAGCAAACATCGTCGACAGGGTGCGTGCCCAGCGTGCCACGGTGGCTTTCATGATGATGTCGCCGATGATCGGCAATTTGAGCACGATCCGGTCGACCACGTTCTGGACCGCGGGCGAGCGTTTGTAAAGCGTTGCGATGAGAAAGATGCTCCCGACCAATACGCCCAGGATGACGTACCACCACTGGAGGAACGCATCGGACATTGCGACCACCATCAGTGTCGGCGCCGGCAGGTCGGCCCCGAAACCCTGGAAAACCGTTTTGAACTCAGGGATGACAAACAGCATCATCACGGAAATGACGAGGGCAGCAACGACGATCACCGCGATCGGATAGAACATCGCCGACTTGATCTTCGCTTTGACCGCCAGAATTTTTTCTTTGTAGGTTGCGAGCCGCTCAAGCAGGTCGTCGAGAATGCCGGCCTGTTCGCCCGCGGCGACGAGGTTGCAGAACAGTTTGTCGAAGTGTTTTGGATGACGGGCGAACGCCGTCGACAGATCGGAGCCGGTTTCAACGTCCGTGCGAACCTGGGTCAGCAAACGCGCGAGACTTGGATTGGTTGAGCCTTTGATGCCGATATCGAACGCCTGCAACAGTGGTACGCCCGAACGCATCATCGTCGCGAGCTGACGGGTAAACAGGGCAATGTCTTTTTCGCTGATGCGACGGCCGCGCGAAAGTTTCTGTTTGCGCACCTTTGTGACACGAACGCCCTGGCGACGCATGGTCGCTTGCACGACGTTTTCGCCACTGGCGCGCATTTCGCCGCGAAGACGTTTGCCGACCTTGTCCTTGCCCTCCCACGAAAACATGTAGTCCCGAGGTTTTTTGGTGAGTGCGCGAGAGCGTTGAGCGGTAGCAGCAGGGGTCGCCATCGATATTCAGATCCGTTAATCAGTCGTTGGTAGTGGCGAGCACTTCTTCGAGCGAGGTGACGCCCTGTTTTACTTTGAGCAGGCCCGATGCCCGCAAATCCCGGATTCCTTCAATGCGGGCCTGTTCGGCGATATCGATCGAGTTGCCGTTGGTCATGATGATGCGGCCCATTTCCTCGGAAATGGGCATGACCTGATAGATGCCGACCCGGCCTTTGTAACCGCTGTCATTGCAGCGCTCGCAACCCGCCGGACCGTACGGCTGCCAGCTGCCGTCGAGATCTTCATTCTCGAAGCCGGCGTCAAGCAGCGCCTCGATCGGGATGTCGACCGGCTTCTTGCATGAACACAGGCGTCGGGCGAGACGCTGGGCCGTGATCAGGATCACGGAGGAGGCGATGTTGAACGGTGCCACGCCCATGTTGCGCAGCCGTTCCAGTGTGGTCGGCGCGTCGTTGGTGTGCAGCGTGGACAGCATGAGGTGGCCGGTCTGCGCGGCCTTGATGGCAATTTCTGCGGTTTCGAGGTCGCGGATCTCGCCCACCATAATGATGTCCGGATCTTGTCGAAGGAAGGCTTTCAGTGCGACCGCAAAAGTCAGGCCGGCCTTGTCGTTGACGTTGACCTGGTTGACGCCGGGGAGGTTGATTTCAGCTGGATCCTCGGCGGTGGAAATATTGGTGCCTGCATCATTGAGGATGTTCAGGCAGGTGTACAGCGAAACCGTTTTGCCCGAACCCGTCGGGCCGGTAACAAGAATCATGCCGTACGGCCGTCCGATCGCATCCATCAACGCCGCTTTCTGATCGGGCTCGTAGCCGAGTGCGTCGATGCCGAGCATGGCCGAGTTCGAGTCGAGAATACGCATGACGATCTTCTCGCCGTGCAGGGTGGGCAGAGTCGAGACGCGAAAATCGATGGATTTGTTCTTCGACAGCACGAGCTTCATGCGCCCGTCCTGGGGGACCCGTTTCTCGGAAATGTCGAGCCGCGAGATGACCTTGATGCGTGCGGCGATCTTCTCTTTCAACACCTGCGGAGGCTGGGCAATTTCGCGCAGCGTGCCGTCGGTGCGCACGCGAATGCGGTAGTACTTTTCGTAGGGCTCGAAATGCAAGTCTGAGGCGCCTTCCTTGATCGCATCGATCAGGACTTTCTGGATGAAGCGAACAACCGGCGCATCATCCACTTCCGCATTGGCTTCTTCGTCCTCTCCGTTTTCGGAGGGCGCGACGCCTTCCAGCAGGTCGAGTTCATCCCCTTCGCCGGCCAGATCGCTCAGCGTGTCTGCCGCGGATTCGGTGAGTTTCGTGACGATGCGTTCGAGCTTGACCGCTTCAGCGATCACGATATCGATCTGCATGCCGCACTGGAAGCGGATTTCGTCCAGTGCCCGCGTGTTGGACGGGTCGGCCAGCGCAAGCGTCAGACGATTCTGGCGTTTGGTCAACGGCACGACCTGGTGCTTTGCCATCAGCTTGCGGTCGACTGCGCTCAGCGGAATGGCGGAGAGTTCGAGCGTGGCGATGTCAAACAGCGGATAGCCGAAGGTGTCGGACGCGAAATGGGCGATTTCGAGCCCGCTCAGGAGCTTGCGCTGCTCGAGCTGGAGAATGAGGCCATTGGTCGCGTTGCCTGCAGCCTCCGTGCACGCAACTGCGTCCGCTTCGCTGATTCGATTTTTCTGGATCAGCGCGCGAGCAAGGCCGCTCAGAGGAGTCTTGAGACTTGCTGCCATATGCGCCAGGAAAGAGAAGTTACTTGATCTTGCCCAGCTTTCTATGGATTTGTAAAGAGACGTAACGAAGTGTGTGCGTAATTTAACGCGCGAGTGTGGCGCTTACGCTGCGTGTGTCTGCGCCGAAGTGTCGGATGCGAGCTTGGGCCGGTAAATGCGGGCGAGCCGGATCATTTTGTCTTCGGCGTTGATGACTTCGATCGGAATATCGTTGATGCGGACGGAAAGATCAGCGTCGGGGATCGTTTCGAGGTGTTCGAGCAGCAGGCCATTGAGCGTTTTGGGCCCGTCCGTAGGCAAATCCAGATCGAGCTGGCGGTTGAGTTCACGCAGATTCTGGCTGCCATCCACGAGCACCCAACCGTCTTTGTTCCACGCGATGTGCGCGCGCGCTTCAGGTTGGCTGGTCGTGAATTTTCCAATCAATTCCTCGACGATGTCTTCGACGGTGATCAGACCAAGCAGCTCGCCATATTCGTCCACCACCAGCGCCATGCGTTGGCGGTTTTCCTGAAAGAACTGAAGCTGGGTATAGACGTGGGTGTCGGCCGGTACGAAATAGGGGGGTGCAACCAGTTCACGAATGCTGTCGCGCGAGAAATTTCCTTCCAGCGCCTGCGCTGCGACGCGCCGCAGATGAAGAACACCGACAACCATCTCATTGTCGCCTTCGAGTACCGGCAGGCGCGTGTGGTAGCTGGTGGCGAGTTGATGGCGGATGAGGCTGGGAGACTGGCGCAGGTCAATGTTCTCGATCATGCCGCGGGGAACCATCACGTCTTCAACCGTGATGTGTTCGAGATCGAACAGATTGAGCAGGATGTCGCGGTTTTTCTGTGGAATGTACTGGCCGGATTCGAGCACCATCGAGCGCAGTTCCTCGAGCGAGAGCGCCGATTTTTCATCCGGATCAAGACGTATGCGCAGCACGCTCAAAAAGGCGGAGACGAAGAGATTCACGAACCATACGGCCGGATACGAAATGCGCAATAGGGCCGTCAGCGGATAACTGACAATCAGTGCGAGACGGTCCGCATGGTGTGCGCCGATCACTTTGGGGGTGATTTCGGAAAACACCAGGATCAGAAAGGTCAGCAAGATCGTGCCGGCGGCAAGTGCCCAGCTTTGCTCACCGAACAGCTGGATCGTGATGACGCTGGCGAGCGTTGCCGCGCCGATGTTGATGAGGTTGTTGAACAGCAGGATCACGCCGAGAAGACGATCCGTGCGATCGAGCAAATTGCGTGCAAGACGCGCTCCGCGATGACCGCTGCTCGCGAGGGAACGCAGACGGTAGCGGTTGCAAGCCATCATGACCGTTTCGGTCATTGAAGTCATGGCGGAGAGGACAAGCAAAAAGGCCAGCGCCCCGAACTGGGCGCCTAGAGAGAGGTCTTGCACTGAGCGGAACGCTCCAGAACGATCGGATTTACAGTATTGAGGGCGTTCCCGCGTGTGTCAAGCAACGCGCTGGAGAAGGACTTCGAGCACGAACCGGCTGCCGAAGTAGGCCAATATCAGTGCAATGAAACCGGCCAATGTCCAACGCAGCGCGACCCGGCCGCGCCAGCCCCAGACACTCCGACCGAACAGCAGCGCACCAAACAGCAACCAGGAAGCGCTGGCGAACACGGTTTTGTGGTTGGCGCGGAAGGGCTCCCCGAAAAGCTCTTCGGAAAACAGGACGCCAGAGCCGAGCGCCAGCGTCAGCAAAATGAAGGCAATGCCGATCAGACGAAACAGCAAGGCCTCCATTGTCATCAATGGCGGCAATTGGGCGATTGCGCGGCTGATCCGGCCACTATGCAGTTGACGTTCGGCCACGGTCATCAGCATCGCGTGCAAGACCGCCAATGTGAACAGGCTGTAGGCCAGCATGGAAACGATGAAATGGGCGCGAAAGGCGACCGAGCCGACGTTAATCAGTTCGTGCTGGCCGGGGAAAACCAGCGAAAGCAGGGTGGCGATGACTCCGGCGGGCAGGGCCAGTGCGTGCAGGCCGTGCAGCGCGGCATAAAAGGTTTCGATCCAATAAAAACAAATCGCCAACCACACCATCATCGACACCGCCGAGCCGAAACCGAACTGGATGCCACCGCCGGCAAACATCGCCGTGTACAGCGCCAGACCGTGAGTGATCAGGGCGATCAGCAACACACTGCGCTCAAGCATGCCGATGGTGCGCGGCGCGCGGTTGTCCGGCAGGGTGCGGCGCAGCCACAGGGCGAGGCCGGCGTAGAGCGATGCAGCGATGAGATGCAGTAGAATGTGGGCCATTTCGGGTTGAGTTTACTCTAGGGCGTGCTCACAATCACGCGTGTTCGTCACCTGTACCGGTGAAGACGCGATTTTGCTGGCGCGTGGCATTGGAATTTTGCCAGTTTCCCGACTCCCCCGCCCGTTGCGGAGTACTAGATTCATGCTGGATAACCTGACTAATCGTCTGTCGCGTGTTGTCAAGAACTTGCGCGGTCAAGCGCGCCTGTCCGAAGACAACATCCAAGATGCCATGCGTGAAGTGCGCATGGCACTGCTCGAGGCCGACGTGGCGCTGCCCGTCGTCAAAGCGTTCATTGCCAAAGTGCGCGAAAAAGCCGTCGGACAGGAAGTTGTCGGCTCGCTCACGCCCGGCCAGGCGTTGGTCGGCGTAGTGCATGATGAACTGGTCGAGCTGATGGGCGGCAGCCATGTCGGTATCGATTTTGCCACTCAGCCGCCCGCCGTGGTGTTGATGGCCGGTTTGCAGGGGGCGGGTAAAACCACCACAACCGGCAAGCTTGGCAAACTGCTGGCCGAACGCCAGAAGAAAAAGGTGTTGGTGGTTTCTGCCGACGTCTATCGTCCGGCGGCGATCGAGCAGCTGAAAACGGTGGCTGAACAGGCTGAGGTCGACTTCTTCCCGTCCTCCCCCGATCAAAAGCCGGTCGACATTGCGCTCGGCGCGCTGGATCACGCGAAACGTCATTATTACGACGTGGTGCTGCTCGATACGGCAGGTCGGCTGGCGGTGGATGAAGCGATGATGGCCGAGATCCAGGCGCTGCACGCCGCGGTCAAGCCGGTTGAGACGCTGTTTGTCGTCGATGCCATGTTGGGGCAGGACGCGGTCAATACGGCACGGGCTTTCAGCGAGGCGCTGCCGCTCACGGTGTGGTGCTGACCAAGCTTGATGGCGATTCACGCGGCGGCGCGGCGTTGTCGGTGCGTCATGTCACCGGCAAACCGCTCAAATTTGCGGGCGTGGGCGAGAAGCTCACCGGCTTCGAAGAATTTCATCCCCAACGGATGGCCGACCGAATCCTCGGCATGGGCGACATCATGGGCCTCGTCGAAGAGGCGCGTCGTGGCGTGGACGAGGAAAAAGCCCAGCAACTGGCAAAAAAACTCAAGTCTGGAAAAGGCTTCGACCTTGAAGACTTCAAGGCTCAGATTGTCCAGATGCGCAGCATGGGCGGCATGTCAGCGTTGATGGATAAGCTGCCGGCGCAGTTCGCTTCGGCCGCTGGTCAGCTGCAAGGCACCGAGGATAAATCGATCGCACGGATCGAAGGCATAATCAATTCGATGACGCCGCTCGAACGGAAAAAACCCGATTTGCTCAAGGCCAGTCGCAAACGTCGCATTGCGGCGGGCGCCGGCGTGCCGGTGCAAGAGGTCAATCGCTTGCTCAAGCAGTTTGAGCAAACGCAGAAAATGATGAAGCAGCTCTCCAAGGGTGGCATGCAGAAAATGATGCGGGGTATGAAAGGCATGCTGCCCGGAATGATGCCTTGAAACGCGTATGAGCGAGATTGTCAGCGCTTTTGGCCGGGCTTTGGTGAGCCTGCGCGCGCCGGGCATGGTGTGGCACATGGTCTGGCCGATGCTGTTTGCGTTTGTGCTGTGGACGGTGGGGGGGATCTGGTCATGGTCGGTGCTGACGGGCTCGGCCATGGCGTGGATCGAAAGCTGGCCTTGGGCGGGCGAATGGGTGCGCGCCTCGGACGTTGCCTGGGGCATCGCGTTGGTGCTGGTGAAAATCGCGATTGTTATTGCGTTGATCCCGTTGATCTATCTGACCACAACGCTGCTCGTTGCGCTGTTTGCGCTGCCGATGATGATCGATCGGGTCGCGCGCGAGGAATACCCCGAGCTCGAGCAGCGCAAAGGCGGCTCGAATCTTGGCAGTCTCTTCAATACCCTTTGGGTGAGCGTGATATTTCTTGTCTTGTTGATTGCAAGCCTGCCGCTGTGGCTGATTCCGGGCGTCGGCCTGCTGGTTTCGATTGTACTCACCGCCTGGCTTAACGCGCGCGCCTTTGGCTATGATTCCCTGATGCAACATGCTGATCGCGCGGAGTTGCAACACCTGCCGAAGAGTCGTCGCGAACCGATGCTGCTGCTCGGTGCGGCCTGCGCCTTGCTCGCCCATATCCCGTTGGTCCATCTCGTTGCGCCGCCTTTTAGTGCGCTGGCCTTCGTGCACTACATGCTCCGCTCGCTTGCGCAAGAACGCGCGGCGAACGTTTGAGTCATTTCTCGGAGGACTGTATGGCGTTCGGAGCCCTGATCATCGGTGATGAAATTCTTTCCGGAAGACGTGTCGACAAACACCTCGAAAAAATGATTGCACTGCTTTCAGAACGAGGCATGCAGTTAGGGTGGGCGCGTTTCGTGGGAGATGAGGCTGCACAGCTTGAAGCGGTGCTGCGTGACAGTTTTTCTTCGGGCGATACGGTGTTCAGCTTTGGCGGCATTGGTGCGACCCCTGACGATCGTACCCGTCAGAGTGCAGCCGCCGCCTTGAAGCTGCCGCTGGAATTGCACCCGGCGGCCGAAACGGCCATTCGCGCGCGCTTCGGTGATCAGGTCAATGCGCATCGCTTGCAGATGGGAATGTTTCCACAAGGCAGCGACATTGTGCCCAACGCCTTCAATGGCATCCCCGGCTTTTCGATTCGTGAGCATTATTTCATGCCGGGCTTTCCAGCAATGGCATGGCCGATGACCGAATGGGTGCTGGATACGGTGTATCCGCATCTGCACCATCAGCGGGATTACATCGAAAAAGCGATCGTGGTGGCGGAGGCCAGCGAAAGTGGCTTGATTGACCTGATGGAACGACTGACACAGGCCTATCCGGATTGCGTGCTGTTCAGCCTCCCGAGCGTAGGGGGAAAAGAACAGCCCCGCACAATCGAGCTTGGCATGAAAGGGCCGGCTGCGCGCGTTGAGGCGGCAATGACCGAAATCCGTGATGAAGTTGCCGCGCGTGGTTTTCCCTGGCGGGAGTGTGCGTGATCTTCGGCGGCAGGCGCATCGTGCGGCGCAGCGAAGAGACCTTTCCTGTCGAGCTCGATACGCACCGGGTAGAGGTGCGCTTGCGGCGTTCTTCCCGACGACGCAGCCTTGCGTTACGCGTCGATCGTGACGGCGTAACGGTGTCTGCGCCGTTCGATCTGGCGTGGGGCGAAATCAGGCGTTTTGTCGATTCGCAACGCAGCTGGCTCGAACGTAAGCTTGAAGTGCGACAGCAGGCCGCCGCGAAGCAACGCTTCGAAGCGTTCGATGGGGCGCGCTTTGCATTGGCCGGAGAGCCCGCGCGTCTGGTCATCCGCGAAGGCGCTGGCCGCAGCATGTGGCTACGCGAAGAAGATGGCAGTGAGGCGCTTCATGTTCCCGCGAAGGCCGATGCGAGATCCGCGTTGTTGCGCGCTCTGAAGCAGCGGGCGCTGGAGCGGTTTGAGCCGCGGCTGATTTTTTTCTGCTCCCAGCTTGGCGTCGCCGTGCCGCCGTTGAAACTGACGTCTGCACGAACGCGTTGGGGCAGTTGCAGTCTGAACAGCGGCATCCGTCTGCATTGGCGGCTGGTACATCTGAAGCCGGAGCTGGCAGATTATGTAATCGCGCACGAAGTGGCCCACCTTGTTGAAATGAACCATTCACCGCGCTTCTGGCGCATTGTCGAAACGCTTTACCCTGACTGGCGCGAAGCACGCCGCGCGCTCGCCGAAGCGGCTGTCTTACTGCCCGCGATTGATGCGCGCGATGCCTTTGCGCCGGCTGACCAATAGGAGAAAAAACGATGCGACTACTGCATACGATGTTGCGTGTGGGAGATCTTGATCGTTCGGTTGAGTTCTATACCCAGGTGCTGGGCATGAACCTGCTGCGTACGTCGGAGAATCCGGAATACAAGTACTCTTTGGCGTTCCTCGGCTTCGGCAATGGGAACCCCGAGCAGGCCGAGATCGAGCTGACGTACAACTGGGGCGAAAGCGAATACGAGATGGGCACGGCGTATGGCCACATCGCATTGGGGGTGGAAGATATTTACGCCGCCTGCGACCGAATACGCGCAGCGGGCGGAAAAATCACGCGTGAGCCGGGCCCGGTCAAGGGCGGCACGACAGTGATCGCTTTTATCACGGATCCAGACGGCTATAAGATTGAATTGATCGAACGTCAGGACGATGCGCAGGCTGGTCGCGGCCTGAATTGACGCTCATTCTCTTCGCAAAGAAAAAACCGTCAGTCTGTCAGGATCTGGCGGTTTTTTATTGCGTGCCGGGGATGCTGAATTAATCGATCCAATGACGGGCAATAGCTTCTGCAACAGTTTCACCTTCACGCAAGCCGAACAGTTCGCGCACGTTTGATGAGGAAAAATGCGCCGGAAGCTCGGCAACGTAGCCAATGTCAATTTCTTCTGTGTGGCTGAAGGAATTTTCCAGATTATCCCGGTAAATGGACATTGTTCACCGCCTCTCGATACTTATTATTGACAGACGAAGTGATTATTGGCGAAAGAGGTTACGTATTCCTTACAGCGTACGTCTTGAAAAAAACACCCGAGTAGCCGGAAAGGCCAGTCGGGTGTCGGAATGCGCTGGTGGGCCCAGCAGGACTTGAACCTGCGACCAATCGATTATGAGTCGACTGCTCTGACCAACTGAGCTATAGGCCCGGTGTTACGGTTAAAAACGCCGCCCTTCAGGGCGGCGTTTAGGAGCGGATCAGCTGTCGCTGTCGAGGAAGCTTCGCAGTCGCTCGGAACGGCTCGGGTGACGCAGCTTGCGCAGCGCCTTGGCTTCGATCTGGCGAATGCGTTCGCGCGTGACGTCGAATTGCTTGCCGACTTCCTCAAGGGTGTGGTCGGTATTCATTTCGATGCCGAAACGCATGCGCAACACCTTGGCTTCGCGAATCGTAAGCGAACTCAGCACATCGCCGGTGGCTTCCCGCAGACTCGCGACCATTGCCGCTTCGGCAGGAGCGAGGGTGTTCTGGTCTTCGATGAAGTCGCCCAGATGTGAGTCGTCATCATCGCCGATCGGCGTTTCCATGGAGATCGGTTCCTTGGAGATCTTCATGATATTGCGAATTTTCGCTTCAGTCATCTCCATTTTCTCGGCGAGGGTGGCCGGATCTGGCTCTTCTCCGGTTTCCTGCAGGATCTGACGGCTGATGCGATTCATCTTGTTGATGGTCTCGATCATGTGCACCGGAATGCGGATGGTGCGCGCCTGGTCGGCGATCGAGCGGGTGATGGCCTGACGGATCCACCACGTCGCATAGGTCGAGAATTTGTAGCCGCGACGATATTCGAACTTGTCGACCGCCTTCATCAGACCGATGTTGCCTTCCTGGATCAGATCCAGGAATTGCAGCCCCCGGTTGGTGTACTTCTTGGCGATGGAAATCACCAGGCGCAGGTTGGCTTCGGTCATCTCACGCTTGGCGCGACGCATGCGCGCTTCGCCGGTCGACATCTGACGGTTGATGTCTTTGATGTCCTTGAGTGAGATCCCGGTGGTTGCCTGCAGCTCGACGAGTTTTTCCTGCGCTTCGAGTACGGCCGGATGCACGAGCATCAGGCCTTCGGTATAGCCCTTGGAGGAGGCGATCTCGTTTTTCAGCCACTCCGTGTCGCTTTCGTGACCCGGGAAGGACTTGATGAAGTGCGTACGCGGCATGCCGGCGCGGTCAACGCACAGGCGCAGAATCCGGCGCTCATGTTCACGCACCTGTTCGACGACTTCACGAATCGCATTGCACAGGCGATCGATGGTCTTGGCGGTGAAGCGCAGGCTGAGCAGGATCTCCGAGATTTCCTTCTGCAGCTCTTCGTATTCCTTGGTTTTGCCTTTGCCCGCGGCAAGAATGGCCTGCTGGCGCTCGTGCAGGGTGCGAATGGTGGCGAAACGTTCGATGACTTCGCTCTTGAGCTTGGCCTGTCGGACCGCGGTGTGACGCGCTTCCTTGTCGGCTTCGGTCTCTTCCTCTTCGTCGGCATCATCCGACTCATTGGCGTCGTCCGCGTCGAGTGAAATGTCCGTGTCCTCGGCGTCGTCCTCGATCTGGATCGGCACGTCCTCGCCGGTATCCGGCTCGACAAGACCTTCAACGAAATCCACGATGCGTATTTCGTCCTGCTCGAGACGTTCAGCAGTGTCAAGCATTTCGACGACCGTGCTCGGGCTGGCGGAAATCGCCAGCACCATGTGCTTGAGGCCTTCTTCAATGCGCTTGGCGATTTCGATTTCGCCTTCGCGGGTGAGCAGTTCGACGGTGCCCATCTCGCGCATGTACATGCGCACAGGGTCCGTCGTACGGCCGAATTCGGAGTCAACAGAAGAGAGCGCCTGTTCGGCTTCTTCTTCGGCGGTGGCTTCATCAACCGAAGACGGTACGTTGTCGGTCATCAACAGATCTTCTGCGGCCGGTGCCACGTCGAAGACCTGGATGCCCATCGTGTTGAAGGTGCCGATGATGCCTTCGATCTGTTCGGCGTCCGCCACGTCATCAGGAAGGTGGTCACTGATTTCCGCGTAGGTCAGATAACCACGCTCCTTGCCGAGCGCGATCAGCGCCTTGAGCTGGGTGCGACGAAGTTCGGGATCGAGCGGGGTTGCCGTGTTGTTGCTCTCGAGCGCCTTGTCGGTCTTTTTCCTGCTCCGGGGGGTACGCGCCGGAGCACTGGTTTTGCGCACAGTCTTGGCGGCTTGTGCACCCTTGGCAGTATTTTCGCGTGCCATGGCACTCCTTGAATCGAGTTAAATGGTTCGGTAAAACCGTTAATTATAGGACAGATTTTAAATTCTGCCGGCACTGCGCAGTCGGTGCTTCTCTGAGATCAGCCCTGCGAGGTGCCGTCGTTCCGTTTCTGACAGTTTTGCATCGCGCTCACGTGCGGTGAGGGCGAGGATTTCGCGATCGAGCTGTTGCTCGGCGAGTTTTTGAAGGGTGTCTTCAAAAAGCTCTTCGATCACGGGCTCATCGTTGTCACTGTTGACCAGTTCGGCCGCTGTGGACGATGCGATGCGGTGATGCTGGCTGTCACGGAAAAATTCCAGCATTGCGGCAATGCCACCACTGGGTAGCGGTTCGCCGAGCGCGACGGCATCGGCCAAGGCCAGCAACGCGAGGCCGGCTTCGTCATCGTCCGGAAGAAGATCGGGCGGCACTTGACGAATACGCTCGGGTTGCTGCAGCACGATGCGTAGCAACATCACACTGGGCCCGGTCGGGGCGCGACGGCGGGTGGAAATGGGTAATGATGGTCGAGCCCCCTGTCGGCGCCCGAATGAACGGGACTTGTCCTGATAGACCGGACGAGGCGTGGAAAGTTCCCATGCCTGCTCGAGTTCATGCTGTGTCAGGCCTCCGTTTTCCGCAATTTCCTTGAGAAGTTGCAGACGAAGAAGCGGTGCGGCGATGCGGCTCACCAAGGGTCGTGCGTTGTGCACGAAATGAGCGCGACCTTCCGGCGTCTCCAGCGGGCAGTCTTCCGCAAGTGACTGCACGAGGAACTGCGTCAGCGGCGCTGCATTGTGTGCGGCGGTGCGGAGCGCTTCGGCGCCTTCGGCGCGGACGAAAGAATCCGGGTCATGTTCGGCCGGCAGGAACAGAAAGGCCAGGGTAACGTCATCGCGCAAGGTTTCGAGTGCGTTCTCGAGCGCTCGTCGAGCGGCTTTGCGGCCGGCAGCATCGCCGTCGAAACAAAACACGATGCGCTCCGTGTGCCGCATCAGTGCAGAGATGTGATGCGGGGTGGTCGAGGTGCCAAGAGTTGCGACCGCATTGCCAATGCCGAACTGGGCCAGGGCGACGACATCCATGTAACCTTCAACGAGTAGCGCGAAGCCTTCCTCGCGGATCGGTTGCATCGCCTGATGCAGGCCGTAAAGTTCGCGCCCTTTCTCGAAAAGCGGAGTTTCAGGCGAGTTCAGATATTTCGGTTCGCCGCCGTCCAGCACGCGCCCGCCGAAGGCGATGACGCGCCCGCGCCGATCGAGAATCGGAAACATGATGCGTTCGCGGAACCGGTCGTAACGGCGTCCCTGCTCGTTGTCGATGACCAGGCCTGCATCCAGCAGGCTCTTGGTCTTGTAATCCGGAAACACGTTGGCGAGCCCCTGCCAGCCCGGCGGGGCGAAGCCAATCCCGAACCGCGCGGTGATCTCGCCGGTGAGGCCACGACGTTTGAGATAATCAATCGCCTGCGGTGAGGCCTTGAGTTGCTCGCGGTAGAACTGCGCAGTCTTTTCCATCGTTGCATACAACGAATCGTGGCTGTCTGTGCGGCGCGGAGTATAGCCGGCGGCAGAATGTTCGCGGGGAACGTCCAGGCCGACCTGGCGGGCGAGTTCATGGACGGCCTCAACGAAGGTCAGACCGTTGAGTTCGATCAGAAAATCCAGTGCGTTGCCGTGCACGCCGCAACCGAAACAATGATAAAACTGCTTCGATGGGCTGACCGAGAACGAAGGAGTTTTCTCGCCATGGAAGGGACAGCAGGCGAAGTAGTTCGCCCCGCTTTTCTTCAGTGTCAGATGCGGCGACAGGATGTCGATGATATCGACGCGAACCAGCAGATCCTGGATGAATGCCTTGGGAATCATGGACAGGAGCGTTTAACCGGCAAGGCTGGCGCGAATACGGCGTGACACCTCGGCCATGTCGGCACGACCGGCGACTTGCGGTTTGAGAAGTCCCATCACTTTGCCCATGTCGGCCATGCCGCGCGCGTCACTGTCGCGGATTGCGGCATGAATCAGCGAATCCAGTACAGCCTCGTCGAGTGCTGCTGGCAGATACGCGGACAGAACCTCGATCTCGAAGCGTTCATTGGCGGCGGATTCGTCACGACCGGCCTTGGCGTACTGTTCGGCGGCGTCGCGTCGTTGCTTGACAAGTTTCTCTACGATGGCAACCACGGCAGTGTCGTCAAGCTCGATGCGCTCATCGATCTCTCGCTGTTTGATCCCGGCGAGTAGCATGCGCAACGCAGACAGGCGAGCGGCGTCGCGAGCGCGCATCGCTGCCTTCATGTCTTCCTGGATACGGACTTTCAGAGACATGGACATGTAAACCTCGTTGTCGAGAAGGCAAAAACCACGCCGGGGCAGCCTTCTGCAAGGCTGCCCCGGCGTGGTGATCGATCCGGAAAGAAAAGCGGATCAGTACATCTTCGGCGGCAGCATTTGGCTGCGCAGGCGCTTGTGATTGCGCTTGACCGCGGCGGCGAGCTTACGCTTGCGTTCGGCTGTGGGCTTCTCGTAGAACTCGCGCGAACGCAGCTCGGTAAGCAGACCGGTCTTTTCTATGGTGCGCTTGAAGCGGCGGATGGCAACTTCAAACGGCTCGTTTTCCTTGACGCGGATACCCGGCATTGCGAAACGTCCTTGTGCTTTGAATGCGGAAAAGGGGCAAATTATACCGGACCCGGACGGGAGCATGCAAGCAAACATTGGAATGAAAGAGGCCCGAGCGGTAGAATCCGCGTTTTTGCGGGCGAAAATCCACGGATGAAAGTACTTGGCATCGAGACATCCTGCGACGAAACCGGGGTTGCCGTCTACGACAGCACCGCGGGTCTGCTCGCGCATCATGTGAATTCCCAGATCGACCTTCACGCCGCCTATGGCGGTGTGGTGCCGGAACTGGCTTCCCGCGATCATATCCGTTTGCTGCCCGTGCTGGTGCGTCAGACGTTGGAGGCGGCCGGCTGCAGACCGAGCGAACTCGATGCTGTGGCCTATACGGCCGGGCCGGGGTTGGCGGGCGCATTGCTGGTGGGTGCCAGCTTTGCCGAGGCTTTTGGTATGGCACAGGGGCTTCCTGTGCTGCGCGTACACCATCTCGAAGGGCACTTGCTTTCGCCGTTGCTCGGGGCCGATCCGCCTGAATTCCCGTTCGTTGCGCTGCTGGTGTCGGGCGGCCACACTCAATTGATGCACGTTACGGGCGTGGGCGAATATGAATTGCTTGGGGAGACGCTCGACGATGCAGCCGGTGAGGCGTTCGACAAGACCGCCAAGCTGATGGGGCTGGGCTATCCGGGCGGGCCACAACTGGCGGCGCTGGCGGAAAAAGGCGTGACTGGACGTTTCAAGTTGCCGCGTCCGATGCTCCGCTCGGGTGATCTCGACTTCAGTTTCAGCGGCCTGAAAACCGCCGTGCTTCATGTTGTATCGAAAGACAGCTGGAGCCCCCATGACGCCGCCGATCTGGCGGCCGATTTTCAGCAGGCGGTGGTCGAGGTCTTGTGTGCGAAAGCGTTGAGCGCGCTGGCGCAGTCGAACGCTCAAAGGCTCGTTGTTGCGGGGGGCGTGGGGGCGAATCGCGAATTGCGTCGCACCCTGGATGCGGCCGCGGCGCGACGCGGGGCGCGTGTGTATTATCCCGAAATGGAATTGTGCACCGATAACGGCGCGATGATCGCGTTTGCGGGCGCGTTGCGCATGGTGGCGGGAGAGCGGCCACAAGGGTATGCAATCCATGTACGGCCGCGCTGGCCCTTGGCGGAATTGCAGCGCCCGAACGCTTGAGCGTTCAGGTTTTCTTTTCGCCGATGCGGGGTTCGGTGCCGTTTTTCAGGCGTTCGATATTGTCCCGGTGACGCAGTACGAGCAGCGCCGTTATGGCGAACAGCACGCCTACCACCAATGCATCGTCGACCAGCAGGATGCCCAGGATGGGCGCTGATGCAGTTGCGCTGAGTGCGCCCGCCGAAGAATAACGGGTGATCCCGAAGACGATCAGCCAGACCAGTAGCGCAACCAGTGCAAGAAGCGGATGAATACCCAGCAGCACGCCGAGCGCGGTGGCGACGCCTTTCCCGCCTTTGAAACGCAAAAACACGCTGAACAGATGACCGAGAAAAGCTGCGAGGCCAGCCAGCGCCGCGATGCCAGGCTCGAAACCAAGCTGATAAGCGGCCCAAACCACGAACCAGCCCTTGAGACAGTCTCCGAGCAGTGTGACGATGGCCGCAGCCTTGTTGCCACTGCGCAGCACATTGGTTGCGCCGGGATTGCCCGAGCCGTAGGTGCGCGGATCCTCCAGACCAAACAAGCGGCTCGATACCATTGCAAAGGGGATGGAGCCGACAAGATAGGCGGCCATTACAACCAGGAAGATATTCATCGGGATAAATGGTTCAGAATGTTGGCTTGGGCGTACTCTCCGTTCCAATAAAACCGGAAGCACGCTCAATTGCCGGTAGAGGCGACCGGTGCAATTCTAGCAGCCGGGCCTGCCTCGTCACGACTGTTGATTGGAAAACTGCATGGACTTTATTTTCATCGAGGAACTGCGCGTTCGCGCACGGGTTGGCGTTTATGAGCGGGAAAAAGCGGCGCCGCAAATGATCGAGCTCAACCTCTCTTTCGGGCTTCCGGACGCGGCGGCTGAACGAGATGATTTGGCGGACACCATCGACTATTCAACAGTGGTTGAACGTATCTGCCAAGAACTGGAAGCGCGTCATTTTAACCTGATCGAATCGCTTGGCGAATACGTCGTCAGTTTGTTGTGCGATGAGTTTGGGGCGCCGTGGATCAAGTTGCGCATTGCAAAAATTGGCGTGATGAAAAATGTGCGGCGTGTAGGGATCTACATCGAGCGCGGGCAGACGAATAGCAGCGGGCCGGAATCGCCGGTTCTTGCTGCGCAATGATGTTCAGGATGCTTGAGCGCTTGTGAAGCCGATAGCGCGCCATCCGGCGCGGCGTCTGGATGTGTGCGGCCTGGCCGCTCAATGGCGTACGGCATTCTGTGGGCCGTGCGGTTTGGGCACCGCTCGTTTGCGGCGGTTGCCCGCAATGTCTTTCTAAATGCAATCAAAAAGGGTGTGCCATTTGGCACACCCTTTTTGATTCATGAGGCCGTTTATTTTTCGATCGCCAGATCTTCGAGTGGTTTGCCTGTGGCGAGATGGTCAAGCACCCACTGGGGACGACGGCCGTGGCCGCTCCAGCCCTGTTCAGGGTTGGCGGGGTTGCGGTATTTGGGCGGCAATTTTGCACCGGGTTTCGCGCCTGCGGCGTTTTTCTTTTTGGCCGGGCCACGTTTGCGACCGGGCAGGGCGGTTTCGGCTTCTTTCATGATCTCATCGAAAGAAACCCCTTGGGCTTCCGCGAGTTTTTTGATTTCCTTGAGCAGCGAACGTTTGGTCGCCTCTTTGCGCCGGGAAAGCTCTTTTGTGACTCGAGTTTCAAGTTTCTTCAGTTCCGACACGGACATCGTAGTCAAATCCATGACTTATCCTTTTTGTAGAAGGTTGCGGATTGCATTGTGTTCATTCTGGCATCAGAGCCTTTAAATTAAAAGCGCCTGTGAATGGTTCCTGCTCGGAGGCTACGGAGTGAGCGATGCCGTATGAGGAGTTTATCTGAACGGTGAATGGAGAGAAGAAGCTTTTTCCATTATTGATGGCGTTGAGTGAAGGGTGGAAAAAAGGTATTTCAATCCGTTTCAGCAGGGTTTCTGTGCGCGTGCAGGCCGTGATTTTGCGGGCGTTTGAGCGCGCTATTGGCAGATAACCACAATGGCCGAATGGGTCATTCAATGGCGCAGGGCGGAATGAACAGGCTTAAAGATTCTACGCGCGGGGATGATGGCGCTGGTGCATTGTTTTTAAACGTTCGCGTGCAACGTGCGTATAGATCTGGGTGGTGGAAATGTCGGCATGGCCGAGCAGCATTTGTACCACACGCAGATCGGCACCGTGATTGATGAGATGGGTTGCGAATGCGTGACGCAGTGTGTGGGGAGAGAGTCGTTCTGAAGCCATGCCGGCTTCCATCGCGTATTTCTTGATGAGATGCCAGAACATCTGGCGTGTCATGCCGGTGCCGAAACGAGTGACGAAAACGTATTCGCTGGTGCGGCCGGCGAGAATGGCGGGGCGTGCTTCGCGCAAATAGCGTTCAAGCCATTCCATTGCGATGTCGCCAAGCGGCACGAGGCGTTCCTTGTCACCTTTGCCCACGATCCGCACGAGGCCTTCACGCAGGCTGACTGAAAACGGAGCGAGGCCGACGAGTTCGGAGACGCGCAAGCCGCTTGCATACAACACCTCGAGCATCGTGCGATCACGCAGACCTGCCGGCGTGTCAATGTCGGGCGCTTCAAGGAGACGCTCCACCTCGGCTTCGGAAAGCGTTCTGGGGAAGCGTTGCACGGGCATCGGTGAGGTGAGACGAGCGGTGGGGTCGTGTGTCAGTGCGCCACGATCAATGAGATGGCGATAGAAACGCCGCCACGAAGACAACAGTCGACGTTGGCTGGTGGATTTGGCGTGACGGCTGAATTCGGCGAGATAAGCGGAGAGTTCCGTCTCGCGGGCCGCACTTAAAGGACGGCCGTAGCGCTTCGCGAGCCAGGCGGCGAACAGGGTGAGATCACTCCGGTAACTGGCAATGGTGTTTTTCGACAGACCGTATTCGAGCCACAGAAAATCGCTGAAGGTGTCGAGTTCGGCGAGGGACTGGGCCGGTAATTCGCCCCGGTCGCTTACCGTTTCGCTTCGTGGTCGAGTAGCCATTGCTTGACCTGGATGAGGTGGCCGTCACGATTGCCCGCGAAACCGCCCAGCCCGATACGTGCGACCACTCGATGACAGGGGACGATGAGCGGGAATGGATTGGCGCCACACGCCATGCCGACCGCGCGCGGGGCGCTGGCAATGGCGTGGGCCAATTCGCCATAGCTGCGTGTATGGCCACGCGGAATGGCTGAAATCGCGGCCCACACCCGTCGCTGGAAGGGGGTGCCGCATTCGGCTGTGGGCAATGCATGCGGGCGCTCTGGTTCGTCAATCCAACGCCGTAATACATTGGCGGCATGTTCGGCAAGGCGGTTGCGCGGTGCGCGTTCGGCCGTATTCGGCGGGAGAAAAACGAATTCATGTACCACTTCATCGGTGCAATCGATCCCCATCGGGCCGAAGGGCAGTTGAATGATTGCGGCGAATTCGTGATCGTGCATGCCGTGCCTACGAACGGATTTCCCCGTTGCCGAAAACGATCCATTTCTGGCTGGTCAGGCCTTCCAGACCCACCGGGCCGCGCGCGTGGATCTTGTCTGTCGAAATGCCGATTTCGGCGCCAAGCCCGTATTCGAAACCG
>Ga0209075_1001245_pt1 | contig 24266 bp, 20 predicted proteins | sample Stecom2011_FD_187523 | JGI IMG/M metagenome (GOLD analysis project Ga0209075, IMG submission 187523) | Agricultural soil microbial communities from Utah to study Nitrogen management - Steer compost 2011 (SPAdes) (version 2) | ecosystem: Environmental > Terrestrial > Soil > Agricultural land...
GATCTTTTTACGGTTGTTGGGACATTGAAGGTAATGCACCTGATGCTCCAATCCTTACTTCGGTAACAGACATGTCGTATATGTTTTATAACACACCATTCAATCAAGATATTAGTGATTGGAACGTAAGTAATGTTACGGATATGTCGCTAATGTTCTATGACTCAATCTTTAATCAACCTATAGGTAGTTGGGATGTTAGTAGTGTGCTTAGCATGTGGTCTATGTTTGAGGACTCATCGTTCAATCAAGATATTGGTGGATGGGACGTTAGTAGTGTAACTAACATGAATTCGATGTTCAATAAAGCAAAAGCTTTTAACCAACCTATAGGTGGTTGGAATGTAAGCAACGTGAGTTCAATTTCCTCAATGTTTTTTAATGCAGAAACTTTTGATCAAGACCTAAGTAGTTGGGTAGTGGGAGCAAGTAGTTTATATGGAATGTTTTCTGGAGCGAGTTCCTTTAACCAAGATATTAGTAGTTGGGACGTAAGTGGAGTTACTGATATGAGGTACTTATTTAGAAATGCAATCTCATTTGATCAACCCATTGGTAATTGGGATGTGAGTGCTGTGACCTATATGACAGGAGTGTTTGATGGCGCTACATCCTTTAACCAAAACATAAGTAATTGGAATCTAAATAGTGTTACATTGGTAAATGAAATGTTTCGTAACGCAACTTCCTTTAACCAAGATATCAGCAGTTGGAATGTAAGTAATGTTACGAATATGTCATATATGTTTTACAACGCAAATTCCTTTAATCAAAACATTGGAAGCTGGAATGTAGCAAATGTGACTAATATGACTAATATGTTTCTGAATGCTACGCTTTCTACTGCAAATTATGATGCTTTATTAAATGGATGGAGTGCTCTTACTCTTAAAAGCAACGTCAAATTTCACGGTGGAAATAGTGTTTACTGTAATGGAGAGACAGCAAGAAACAATATGGTTAATACGTTTGGATGGACCATAGCAGATGGAGGGCAAGACTGTAGTACGTATCCAGTAGTTACAGAGTTTTTATTTGGATATTGGAGCAACGGAGTTCCTACACCAACTAAAAAAGCATTAATTCTTGAGGATTATAATACGACTATGGGTAGTATAGACGCTTGTAGTATTGAAATTAGACCAGGAGTTACTTTAACAGTTTCAGAAGGAACTACAGTTAAATCTGAGCATGAAATTATTATAGATGGAGATTTAGTATTTATAAGTAGTGCCACAGGAGATGGAGAGTTCGCCGCTTTAGGTGAAAATGCGTCAGTAGTTGGGAGAGCTACCGTACAGCGTTACTTGAAAGCCAAGCGATCCTATAGAATGGTGAGTAGTGCAGTATCGACACCTTATTCTATACGTAGTAACTGGCAAGAAGGGGCTTATCATAGAAATCATAACCCTGCGCCAGGTTTCGGAACTCATATTACAGGTTCTTTAATAGATCAAGAAAACGGATTTGATTCAACTACTAGTGGAAATCCGTCTATGTTTACAGTTAATGTAGCAGCTCAGCAGTTTGAACCCATTGATAATACAGATGTGAATACACTAATAGCAGGCGAACCTTATTTATTATTCATTAGAGGAGATCGAAGTATTGATTTATCTACAAATGCAGCAACACCAACCGAGACTATTTTGCGTGCTACGGGTAACTTACACTTAGGGAGCTATACTAAAAACTTCACAACAGTTCAAGAAGGTGATTTGATAATGATTGGAAATCCTTATCAAAGTGCTGTAAATATTAATTCTGTAATAGGAAACTCTACAAATATAAATTCAGGACAGTATTATATTTATGATCCAACACTAGGTGATCATGGAGCATACGTAACTGTCATTCTACCAGGTGGAGCCAATACCTCAGGGTCTTTTGCAAATCAATTTCTCCAACCAGGACAAGGAGCTCAAGTAGCTTCAGTATCCGCTGGAGCAACGTCAGTTGTCTTTAATGAAACTGATAAAGCTCCCGGAAACTTCACTTCAACAAATGTTACAGGAAACACGTTGACCACGGAAGGTTTGCTTTCAGTGCAACTATTTACTGAGGATAACTTTAATAACCAAGGAGTGGTCCATGATAGCTTCGGAATTATTTTTTCCGATAGTGAAGACAATGAAATTACACCAATGGACGCCGTAAAACCGATGAACTTTTATGAAAATATTGGAGTAAATCACCAAGGAACGTTTTTAAGCTTGGAACGAAGAGCCCTTCCAGAAGGAGGAGAGATCTTTCCTATATTCACTAATGGATATCAAAATACAGATTATGTTTTGAAAATGAAACTAGAAGGCTTAGAGAGCACTCCATTATACCTTGAGGATTATTATACAGGACAAAGCATCTTGATAGAACAAGAGGAAATCAACTATAGCTTTAGAGTGGATGCTTCAGTTGAAGAAAGCATATCTACAGAAAGATTCTCTATTAGAGTAGGAGAACGTTTGGAAACAGATGAATTTAATATGCTTCCTGGAATATCATTGTATCCAAATCCAATGAACAGTCGGTTGTCTATTTCATCCTTTCCTTTCGGATTATCGATGCGGTTTTTGTGAAGATTATTTGCTTTAAAAACGGTCCCTGTTTTAGATAGGAATTTTTCGGAACGTTCGATTGAAGTAGGGTGGAAGTTTAGAAAGAAGGGTTTCAGTTTGGAAACTATATAACTGAATTGCGTGGTTTCACACTCAATATAGATTTTGGAATTAATTTGGGTGTAGTCTCCAGCTAATAGGAGTTTATGTAATTCTTCTACTGTGTTTTTATTTTGAAGCAAATCGATTTTCAATTGTAATTGATTTAACACTGATAATAGTTTTGCGGTGTCTCTATTTTTATAGCCAAATGAAGTTTTTGTTTTACGTTGCGGTTTTGTAGTGGGTTTAACGGTTACTTCTTTTGGGGTATGGGCTTTTTGGATTAAGTCGGTATTGAAATTGGAGTCGTCGAAATACTTTTCAGCTATTTCAGGAATTGTATAAAGGGTTGAATTTGAAAACTGTCCATACTGCTCCTGCAATTCGGCATATAATCGGATAATCGATACTTTTAGGTAATTGATGATATAGTAGGTGTCATCATTTAAATCTTCCGGTATTTCTCTTTTGGCAATATACTTAGATATGTCCTTTGCGTGTTTATCAAGTTTATTATGAAGGACGGCGTAACAAAATTTGTGTTCAGGGATTGTGGCATTCTCGGGAAAGTGGCTGGCGAAGTCGGCCAAAGTGCCTTCGGATTCATTGAAAATGAGCCTTTGGTAATATTCTTTTTTGCTGTTAAAAGCTTTTTTGTAATTCACCTTAAACACTGCGTTGGATGCTGTTGGTTCTAATTTCAATTTGGATAACAAAGCTTGAAATTCCCTTTCGATTCTATTATCGCGGTGTAAGCCGTTGGTAATGGAAATTACACTTGAAAATATATTCTTTCTCATTATAGATCCAATTGTATTTTGTTAGCCGCTTCCTTTTTCTTTTCATCAATAACCTTAGCATAAATCTGAGTGGTTTTGAGTTCTCTATGGCCCAAAAGTTTTGATACAGTGTAAATATCTGTGCCGGCGGTGAGCTGTAGAGTTGCGTATGTATGGCGGGCGCAATGGAAGGTAATAGTTTTGGAGATACCGGCTTTCATCACCCACTGCTGTAATTTGAGATTATGCCACGCGGAATATTTTAATCCTTTGAATACTCTTTCGTCCTTCTCTTGACGCTCTCCGAGCAAGCCGAAGGCTTGGTCTGAGATAGGGAGTGTTTCAACGCCTTTGGTTTTCTTCTGTCTGAAACGGATATAATAACCCATTTCATTTGAATGTTGGACCTCTGACCAAAGTAGCTTATTTATGTCTGACCAGCGTAATCCAGTAAGACAAGAAAATATAAATGCTGTTTTCATCTGCGGAATTTCACATTCTTCTTTAACAACGGCTTGAAGTTCGCCTTGTTTAAAACCTTCAATCCCTTCTGCCGGATTGGTAGCGATGATGCCATCTTTTACGGCTTGTTTTAATGCCGCTTTAAACTTATTGAAATAGGAATATTTGGAATTTTGAGATAATAATTGATTACTCTTTGTTTTTAAATCTTTATCAAGAAAATATTTGAAGTCCTGGACAAATTTTCTATCTACTTCCGCAAAAGAAATATCCATAGGAATAAAGGTTTTTAGATGCTTTAGCATACTGTCCCAATTGCCGTAATTGCCGGTACTGTCTTTTCTTTTTTCAGTAAGTAGCTCAATATAATTGGTGAAGCTTCCTTTTAATTTTTCATTATCGCGGAAGCCATAAACACCGTTTTGAATTTCGATTTGTCTTTGCCCTCGAATGGTTTCGGCTAATTGGAGTGTTTTTTTATTGACTTCCTTTTCGTCCTTGGTTTTGGCATTAGGGTCTAAATAGAGTTTTAAGTACTCTGTTTTACGTTTGCCTTTGTGGTAGTAATCCAAGTATAGACTGGTCATACCACCTTGATTGCGTTTTCTTAATGTAACCTTCAAATCTCAAAAAATTTTGCAGTTGTTTCTGTAACAGTAAACTTGTTGTTAGCAACAAAACTTGTTTCTATAACAACAGATTAGAAAGAAAAGGTACGAAAAAAAGGGCAAATTAGCAACAAGAAAGGGAAAATAAAAACATATAAAGTCAAGTAAAAGAAGGGTTTAGCTAATAAAAGGAAGTGTAATTACTTTCTGATACAAAAGTTTGCAAACTTTATTTGCCCAGCAGCCTTATTACAACAATGTGGACCTCAGCCTTACCGGGCAAGGTCTATATTATGAGCTTCAACAGAAAATCCAGAATGCCAGTTCGTCATTTAGCTATAATGACAACAAAGATTCTATGAAAGTTACGGATGAAGACCCGGACAATTCCAACAAGGTTTTGCTTATTTATGGGTACAATGATTCCGATGGAAGTTGTACTACCGATCGCAGCAGAAACAAGAACAAATTTGGTGGTGGAAACTGTGAATACAACCGGGAGCATACCTTTGCGCGATCCAACGCCGACCCATCGATGGGCAGCGCAAATAGTGGTTCGACGGGGATTGTGGCAGATCCGCACAATGTGCGCCCATCCGATCAAAAAATGAACAATAACCGGGGGAATCGAAAATTTGCAGCTGGATCTGGAAATGCGGGAACCAGAGCAAATGGAACATGGTATCCCGGCGACGAGTGGAAAGGAGATGTGGCCAGAATTATGATGTATATGTACACCCGATATGGAAACAGGTGCAAGCCCACTTTAAACGGATCCGGTAGCTTGCAGCCAGGTACGGACATGCTCCAAATATACCTTCAATGGAATGCTGAAGATCCTGTAAGTGATTTGGAGGATCAGCGGAATCCATATCTGGAAAATGCTTACGGAAACAGAAACCCGTTTATCGATAATCCTTATCTGGCAACCATTATCTGGGGCGGGTCGGCTGCCGAAGATCGTTGGGGCATAGTTGGCGTAGCGGAATTTGCAGCAGAGAATATAAACGTTTATCCAAATCCAACTTCAGAAGTAGTTTGGGTTTCTGACAATACTTCATTTCCTGTTGAAAACTATTCTCTGTACGATATCTCGGGAAGAATGGTGATGCATAACGCTTTCAATACTTCAGAAAAAAAGATTGACGTTTCCAATCTCGATACTGGCATTTATTTATTGGAACTTATCGCGGCAGAAAAAGGATTGTTAAAAAGATTATAGTCCAGAAATAATCATATAATTTTTGAGGAAACTTAAGCGGGTCTATTATGGATCCGCTTTGTTGATTAAGGCTACAACCTACCTTAAACAGTTACAACAACCTTAGCTTGTGTTCCTCCGGTTTTCCTTTTTGTGATCTTAAAATTGCCCCCTATTGATTTTAAACGTTGGGCTATACTGTACAGTCCTTGGTTTCCGGATTCTTCGGTGACCTCATACCCTACTCCGTCATCCGAAATTTCAATCTGCAATCCATTTTCACCATTGCTAAATGCTATTTCGGCATTTTGCGCCTGGGAGTGTTTGATGATATTGTTTACCAATTCCTGAATGACTCGAAAGAGCATCAGCTGTAATTGGGGGGAAAGGTCTTTGATATCACTATTCTTACCCGTTACCGAGAAATTGACAAGTTTGGTTTCGTTTATTTCACAAACAAAATGTGAAGTTGCTTTTATCAATCCTTCTTTTTCAAGAACTGTTGGGAGCAAATTGTGGGCAATATGCCGTACATCGGCATGGGTGTTTTCTAAAATCTGTTTTACTTTTGAGAACTGTTCCAACTGTTTTTCCCGAGATAGATGCGGAATGGATTCAAGGCTCATCTTTGCGGCGCCAATCATTGCTGCTACCCCATCGTGAAGGTCCTGTGAGATGCGTTTGCGCTCTCGTTCTTCGCCCAAAATAAAAGAATTTAGTATAGCATTTTCTTTTTCTTGCTGCAATTGTTTCAACTTTAATTTTTGTGCTTTTCTGTTGTAAATGAAGATTCCGACCAAAATAGAAACCAACAGAGCCCCAGACAAAATGGCGTATAGCAAATTTGACCGTTGCTCCTGGATTTTCAGTTTTTGTTCAAGGATTTGTTTTTCCTTTTTTTTAGTTTCGTATTGAATATTGAGGTCGTTCACTCTTTTCTTATTCTCGCGCGAGAGTGTATTATTGTACAGTTCCTTCGATTTTTTGTAATAATCCGCCGAAGTTTTATATTCTTCTGCGTTATAGTATATGTATCCTGCATTGTTATATGCGCTTAAAAGTCCAATATTATATTTAACATCATAATGTATTTTAATTGCTTCTTCAATGCTTTCTTTGGCTTCTTTATGCCTTCCCTTATCAGACAACATAGTGCCATAAATATCTAGTGCATCAGCCAAGATATCTTTATATTGAAATTCTCGAGCTTTATCTACGGCTTTTTTAATATATACCAGAGATTGGTTTAAATCCGGTTCCGTTGTTCCCATAATATAATTACCGTAACAATAAGCACTGGGTGTATTATATTTCTCAGCTAAATCAATCGCTTTTAATGCCCAATTTCTAGAGTCTAAAGAATCACCAACCTTATTTTTATAAATAGCTATATTTGCAGCTAAGTTTGCAATAATCGTTGTATCCTTTATCTTTTCTAGAATACGATATCCTTTTTTATAGTATTTAATGGCCTCATCGTAATTTTCGTTTGTTCCCATTATAGTTCCCAAATTATTATAAGCATATGTCAAAGACAAAGGGTTGTCCTGAGTTTCTTCTACCTTAATGGTAAGCAGAATAAACTTTATCGCATTTTCATAATCTCCTATTCTATAATAATTAGCGCCCAAGGAATTTAATATTAATGGATATGCTGAATTGGCATCGTTTTTATCAGTTAATTCATAAGCCTTTTTGGTGTAATATAGGGAAGAGTCGTATTGAGAGCGGGCGTCAAAATAGTAACCTAATTGAAAATATAGGTAATCCATATAAGAAACCTTATTTTTCTTTCCGTATTCAATTGCTTTGAGAAAAAAATGTTTACAATCCTTACCCGGAATTTCTATACATTTTTCCCCCTCATCAAATAGTTGCTGAACCTCCGGATCCACTATTGGTTTGGTATTGTATTTTATTTGGGCAAAAAGAAGCAAATGAGTAAATGAAAGAAATACCGTTAGAAAAATTTTCATAATATTCATTGTTTAAACGTTGATCAATCCCTGCATAATGGCTTTTTTAACCATTCCGGCAATATTTTTGACTTCGAGTTTTTGCATGAGGCTCGCTCTGTGGGTTTCTATGGTTTTTTCTGACAGGCAGAGTTGATCTGCAATTTCCTTGGTCGTTTTTTCCTGCACTATCAATTGTAAAATCTCTTTTTCCCTTTCTGTTAGTTCCAAATTATTTTTTGAGGCGTTCATTTCGAAAAATACTTGTTGTGTTTTAGGACTGAAATATTTTTCGTCATTGGTTACGGCTTTAAGGGCTTTTTCTATCTCATCTCTCCCATCAATCTTTAACAAGTATCCATCAAATCCCGCATTTACTGACGACGTAATCGTTACAGAATCCGCATGGCTGGTAAGGGCGATGATTTTCATATCTGGTGCCATCTGTTTGATTTCACCGATAATTTCCCTTCCGTCGTGTTTGCCAAAATGAATATCGAGCAACAAAACATCAAAATTTTCTTCTGTCAGCGTATCTTTCAATTGTACAAAATCCAATACCCTTTCTGTTTTTTCCACAAATTCAAAAGTGGACAGCAATACTTCCAAACCTTCTAAAACCAAAAAGTGGTCGTCTGCGAGCAAAATTTTCATCGTAACTAATTTAGAATCTTTTCGAATCTAAAATTAGAGATTTCTTGACGGAGAATTAACGTTTTTAACTTTATATCATCATAACGCCCGCATTTACTTTTTGATTGACTCTTGAAACTGTGCTATAATTCTCTTAAGAACAAACTATTAGCGGTGAAAAACCTATTTCTCACTTTTAACATTTTGCCAATACTTCTTTGGCAAAATGTATGGCGTGATCCAGTGATGTTTCCGGTTCTCCGGTGGTTTTGCTTAAGATTGTGAACCTGGCATTTCCAGTTAGCACAACCAGTTCTATTCCGTAATCATTCCATTTCCAGTATGCCCGATCCCCCAGATTATCAATGGGTTTATAGGTAAAATCCATTCGGCTTTCCATCATTTTTTTGGCGCGGGCAAGATCCTCTGGTTTATCGCCCAGTTTTTTCTCGAGGTTTGCCAGTATTTCATTGTTTTCTTCTTGGCTTAATTTTTTATAACCCATATCAAACAAATCGATGGCGGAATCCTGTTTATTTTTTTCAAGATCTTCCTGCGTATAGAAATCCAGCAACTTTATAACCACCTTGTTGGGATCGGAAAGTTTCACATCGCGGCCAGCTATTACCTTTTCCATTTTAGGACGGCCGCTTTCCCAGCTATAAGTACAGTTGCCATATTTTCCTTTGGTGGACGATATTTCCTTCTTAAAGGATGCTTCATCGATGTTTACATATTTAGCGATATCGGCTTTGGTGAGCAGTGCTCCGTAATCATAATCCTTATCTGCCAGGCATTGGCTGATGGCATTGGATTTCGAAGTAGTATTACCTGTGCCGGAACAACCCAATGTGATGCTTGCACTAATTAAAATGTATAGTATTTTTTTCATCTTATTTTGTTTATTAATGTCACTTCTTATAAGGTCTAAAAGGTTCTTTTTAACAGAGAAAAACAGGAGGGTACTGCAAGTACCACTCCTGCATATTGATTGTTATATATAAAAGAGAGGTTGCACAGGAACTGTTATTTCATTTCCATTAAAATCCGAAAACATTTTGGGCGTATTGACCAAATTCAGTGTTTTTATATCTGCAATTGATGTTATTGGAAGATTGAATACTTCAGGGTGATCATTTTTTAAATTCAATCCGATTTTAAACCATCAATCATTAATCAATCATAACATTATCTAATCCTCCGGTATCGGGACCGGATTCAAATTCACCTCGTATAATAAACTGTGTTACGTTGGCCAATACGGCTTTTATTTCAGCTTCAGTAGCCAGGATTCCGCTGTCGTAATCTCCTTTTATCCAACCACTGTCTGCATTTATAGGAATGTTATAATTCGTCCATTCTACATTGGGATAATTGTTTTCTCCGTGTTGATAGGTTATTTTTTGTTCGCCATTGCTGAAAACAATATCTGCAGCTTCAAATTGATCTGACATATCACAATCTTGGAACTGGCTAAAGGTGAGCGATGCACCATAAAACTCCAATCTATTTCCGGTATAAGAATCGGGTGCATTAAAATACCATACTCCGCCCAGAACATCATCATCTGCATAGATATAACCATCTGTGACGCCCCCATCTGGCGAATAGGAAGCTGCTACATATCCACCTTGAGCGTCGCCTATTATTGTCCATCCCGCTTCATCTTCTGCAAAGGTGTCTTGCACGAGAGGTCCGCCGGGTTCGGTATAGGTTCTAACCCATTTTTGTGCGTTTCCTACTCCACTATGTCCTACAGAAATGCGCAAAGTATCCTGCTCTAATTCCATAAACCCGTCATAATAATTTCCGTCGGAACCAAGTTCCTCGTGTTGAAATAAATTTTGTGCAGTAGCAATAATTTCATTCCATTTGATACTGTTCATAGTGAAACTCGTATTGGCAGGGTCAGTAACCTCACCTCGATTTCCCGTTACGGTTACTTCCATACCATCGGCAGAGGGATTGTTGCTATAGGCTCTGTACCATTTTCCTTGCAGATCGTCTAAGCTGTACACTGCTTGAGTATCATCATCTTTTGAACAGCTTAAAACAGCTACAGCGAGAAAAACTACATAAATAAATTTTGTGATTGTTTTCATATTTCATTTTTTTTAATTAAACATTTTTTTAGGGTTGAATTTCTTTATGGGATCAACCTCGGCTCCCTAATTATTATTATAAATTAAACTTTACTCCAGCTGCTGCCACTAATTGGCCGCCATCTATGATGACGTATTTAAGTTCGGCAAATGGTATGATTCTCCCTGCGAGCTTGAAGTTGATCCCACCTCCCAGGTTCAGCCCGAAACGGCTGTCGGATTGTGAAAAGCTGCCTATCCACGCTTGGTCATAAGAAACTTTTACACTGCTGTAATTCAAACCTCCCAAGGCATATACGCTCATATTGTCTTGGTCGAGAAAGTAATAATTGGCATTGGCGTTTACTTCAAACCAATTCATCTTAAAACCATTTTCACTCTTTGGGAAATAATAAATCAATGAAGGTGCAATAGTGAGGTTTTCTATTATCGGGAATTCGGCATTGGCACCTATCCCGTTGCTTTCTATTTCCGTACCGTAGGCGAGGAATCCTCCGATACGTGTTTCTTCCTGTGCATTGGTTGAAAAGGCAAGTGCAAAACTTATCGCTATGCCCAAAACTGTTGATTTTAAATTCATTGTTTTTCGATTTAATGTTATTGGTTCGATTTGTTAGTTGAATGGGGAATTGGATCGGCAGAAAGATTCTGAACCAATTCCCAATCAACTAATTCCTCGTTTATTCTTTAATGATTTTTATTGTATTAATGCCGGCTGACGATTGTACTTTTACGAAATAGATGCCACTGGCGTAGGAAGTCAGGTTGATGTTGTCCTGATTTTCCCAGGTTTGCAATTTTTGTCCTGCTATGGAATGGAGTTCTATTTTTTGGATGTTTTCGGTTGTGGTTTCCAAATACAAGATGTCCTGAACCGGATTGGGATAAAGGCTAATACCGTTGTCTTGATTTACCATCGTCTCTGTACTGAGCAGGCCATCGTCAACAAATACGGAAAGCATTGCGGTATTTTCTACACAAGCTGGAGCAGCACTGGTAAGTATTACCTGTCCATTTCTCCACAATGCGGCATAATCACATACGTCAGAACCGTTACTTTCCCTTAAGGTTCCCGACACATAATAATAACTTCCAGAAACATAAATAGAATATGCTCTACCACCATCGAGATTGGTATTATAATGAAGTGGTTCAGACACTCCGTTAAACCATAATCTAGGTTGGGTGCCATCATAACCTACCACATATACGTCGCCATTCCAATAAAACACAGATTCGGCACTGGCATTGTTGGATCCATCTGTAAGGTTCTGCGCATTTCCGTTTTTCCATACTTTTGCGATGTAATTTGTGCCATTGTGTTCATTTCCGGCTACATAAACATCCGTTCCGTCAACAAATACAGATTTCGCATTCACGCTCTGAACCCCACTAGTAAGGTCTTGTGCCGTCCCGTTTTTCCAGAGTTTAATAACGCTATTCACATTGTTTCCATCTACAGAGAAATCGTATTCAATCCCAACTACATACACATCGCCATTGGAAACAAATATGGATTCCGCATGGGCATTTCTAGATCCATCGGTAAGGTTTTGAACATTCCCATTTTTCCATAGCTTAGCGACCTTCTTTGTTCCGTTTTCCTCATATCCGGCCGCATACACATCGCCATCATAAACAAAAATATCGTGGGCCCGAGCGTGTTGAGTCCCATTAGTAAGATTAGTTGCTATTCCATTTTTCCATACCTTGGCTCTATATTTTGTTCCGATGCGCTCACTTCCGGCTGCATATACATCGCCATTATCAGCAAATACACCATCGATCCTGGCAGGATTGTTCCCATTGGTAATATTATGTTTGGTTCCATCTTCTTCCCAAATTTGAGCGAAGGAAGAATTCGTTCCGTCATGGTCATAGCCTCCTATGTACACATCTTGTGCGGAAAGTTGGGTCGTAAAGATTAAGGTCAACAAAGCGAGTCCCATTTGGGTGATTTTCCCAAAAAGACTGACTGTCTTATCTGTTATTGTGTGATTGTTTTTCGATTTCATAGTTTTGGTTTTAGTAATTAATGTTTCTGATTTTAAATTATATGTTAGGTCTATTAATATAGCCGGGAACTGGATAATCACCGTGGTTGTGGATCAATTTCCGATCAACTAATTCTCGTTCATTCCTTAATGATTTTTGTTGTTTTAATGCCGACTGAGGTTTCTACTTTCACGAAATAAATACCACTGGCGTAGGAAGACAGATTGATATCGTCCTGGTTTTCCCAGGTTTGCAATTTCTGTCCTGTTAAGGAATAGAGAGCAATGCCCACAATTTCCTGATCGCTTTGAATCTGTAATAAATCATTGACAGGGTTTGGATAAATTTTAACCTCTTCCAGAGTTAAATCATCTACTGACAAATTAGGTGCGGTCAGTTTCCATAGTTCATTTCCGTGAGAATCGTAGTCAGCAGAGAAATACAACGCCCCATCAAATTCAGTTAAATATGGATTATAGCTTAAAGGAAATGCTCCGGTTGTGGCAGGTTGTATTTTTTCAGTGCCGGCTGCGGTGCCATCGGTAACCCAAAGTTCTTCACCGTTTGAACCGTCTTCAGCTATAAAGTATAGTTTTCCGTTATATTCGGTAAAAGCTGGATCAATAAAAAATCCAGCTCCACTTCCTGGATTGATGTCTTTGAACATTTGTGTTCCCGCAGCAGTACCATCGGTTGTCCAAAGTTCATAACCATTTGAACCATCTCTGGCACTGAAATACAGCGTTCCGTTATATTCCGCAAAGAAGTCCGGATACGAATCACCTGTCGGGTTAATATCTTTAAGCATCTGTGTTCCTACTTCTGTGCCGTCGGTTACCCAAAGTTCCCATCCGTGGGTGCCATCAATTGCTGGGAAATACAGCTTACCGTTATATTCGTAAAAAGAATGAGGGTTAGATCTCCCGGTGGGATGAATGTCTTTAAGCATCCGTGTTCCCGAGGCAGTCCCATCTGTTACCCAAAGCTCGAAGCCGTCTGCAGGGGTAAACGCTCTAAAATACAGCTTCCCGTTAAATTTAGTAAAATCTTGGGGCCTAGAATCTCCCGCAGGGTTAATGTCCTTAAGCATTTGTGTTCCCGAAATAGTACCGTCAGTTACCCAAAGCTCCACCCCGTTTGTGCCGTCAGTTGCTGAAAAGTAGAGTTTCGTGTTGTATTCGGTAAACTCTAGAGGAGAAGAACTTCCGCTGGGGTTAATGTCCTTTAACATCAGGGTTCCGGCCGTGGTGCCGTCGGTAACCCATAGTTCCTCTCCGTTTATGTCATCAATCGCAGAAAAATATATTTTCCCGCTGTATGTAGTGAGTTCTTTAACCTCGCTACCTAAGCCAGGACCTGTAGGGTTCTCTATATTTTTAATCTCTTCAAAGGTGTTGCCGTCGGTTTTCCACAATTCGTAACCGTCAAATTCGTGTGCGAGACTCATATAAATCTCTCCGTTCAGCACAGCCATTTGACTTTTAACACCAGTCACGTTGGCTCCACCACTATTGATTTCAGGGATGATTTGAGTTCCAGCTGTGGTGCCGTCAGTTCTTGCCAAGCGTAAGTCGTGTCCGTCATTAAAGTCCGCTACAAAAAACAAGTAATCGTTCATTGCCTTTATATTTTTCGGAAAACCGTCACCACTTGGATTGATATCCTTGACCATTTCAAAGGTCTGCGCGTTTAGACTTGCGGAGAGCAAAACCATAAAAGATATTATTAACAGTGTTGTAATTGTTTTCATAGTTTATTTTTTAAAAGTTTATAAGACAAAGTTATGTGGAGAAGTAAAGGCTTGTTTAAGGGTATTTACGGAAATCCGTTCTAAGGGTTTTCCCTGAGAGGATTTTTCAGAATTTGGAAATATGTTTGATACATTTCCCAAGAATTTTCATACATTTTGATTCCAATCATCCTGATAGCGCAACGGCATTTTCATTTTGTATATAAAGCCTGAAGCTTTGATCAAGGCGATTTTAAGCGGTTGGAACCAAAAAATATTCTGGTAAATCCCTCGTTAACTTAGTATGATTGTGATACTTTTGCTCGTATTGAATTAATTGTTTAAACAACAAAAACCCATTGGGAAAATGACTATGAAAAACACAGCCCTTACACATATCCACGAACAACTTGGCGCCAAAATGGTGCCTTTTGCAGGTTATAATATGCCCGTTTCTTACGAAGGAGTTAACGCAGAACACGAAACCGTGCGCAATGGCGTTGGGGTTTTTGATGTTTCGCACATGGGTGAATTTTTGGTCTCTGGTCCAAAAGCGCTGGAGTTGATTCAAAAAATCTCAAGTAACGATGCATCAAAAATACAAGTGGGACAGGCGCAATACTGCTACTTCCCGAACGAAACTGGTGGAATAGTTGATGATTTGATCGTTTATAAACTTGAAGAAGAAAAATATTTATTGGTAGTGAATGCTTCCAATATCGATAAAGATTGGGAATGGGTTTCCAAGCACAACACCATGGGTGCCGAAATCAGAAATCTCTCTGATGACTATTCGCTGTTGGCCATTCAAGGTCCGAAAGCCATTGAAGCCATGCAATCCTTAACTTCAGAAGACTTGAGCGCAATAAAATTCTATAATTTTAAAATTTCAGATTTCGCGGGCATCGAGCACGTAATCATCAGCGCCACCGGATATACCGGAAGTGGTGGTTTTGAAATCTATTGCAAAAACGACGAAGTAGAACAGATTTGGAATAAAGTTTTTGAAGCCGGGGCAGATTACGGAATTAAACCAGTAGGACTTGCCGCGCGTGACACTTTAAGGCTCGAAATGGGCTTTTGTCTCTATGGCAACGACATTAATGAAAAAACTTCTCCCCTAGAAGCAGGATTGGGATGGATCACAAAATTCACAAAAGATTTTATCAATTCTGAAAACCTTAAAAAGGAGAAGGAAGAAGGAATTAAAAATAAATTGATCGGGTTCGAACTTAAGGAAAGAGGAATTCCGCGTCACGATTATGAAATTCTTGACAAGGACGGAAACAATATTGGAATTGTGACCAGTGGAACGATGGCCCCGTCATTAGGAAAAGGAATTGGTCTCGGATATGTTACTGTTGAAAACAGCAGTCCTGAAACCGAAATATTTATTAAAATCAGAAATAAACCTGTAGCGGCTACGATTGTAAAAACGCCATTTTATAAAGCTTAATGCACAACTACCAAGATATTTTAAACGAAATCCACACGTCGCTCAAAAAAATTGAGAATACGGGCGAAGTGGCTACATATATTCCAGAATTGGCCAAAGTGGATAAAAATAAGCTTGGAATTCATTTGCAACTGATCACCGGCGAACATTTTTCGGTAGGAGATGCGGCGGAACAATTTTCTATCCAAAGTATTTCAAAGGTATTGACCTTGGCCAAAGCTTTTCAGCTAATCGGCACGGATTTATGGAAAAGGGTTGACGTAGAACCTTCGGGAAACCCTTTTAACCATCTTTCTTTGTTGGAGCTCGAAAATGGAATTCCGCGAAATCCACTTATCAACGCTGGGGCAATCGTAGTGGCCGATGTACTTCTAACCCACTTGGACAATCCGAAAGAGGATTTTCTAAAATTTGTCAGAGAGCTTTCCGATGATGACACTATAGATTACAATAGCGCCATTGCAGAGTCTGAGAAATTGACTGGGTTTAACAATTATGCCGCGGCAAATTTGTTGAAAGCCTTCGGAAACCTGCATAACGACGTAGAAGATGTTTTGGATTTCTATTTTCATCAATGTTCCATTATGATGAATTGCGAACAACTTACCAACGCTTTTTTCGTTTTCTCAAACAAAGGGAGGTGCCTAAAGGATATTCGACATTTATCCGCATACAAAGTAAAAAGGATCAATGCCATTATGCTAACCTGTGGTTTTTATGATGAAGCGGGAGAATTTGCCTTCGAAGTTGGCCTTCCAGGGAAAAGTGGCGTTGGAGGCGGCATAGTTGCACTTTTACCGAAATGTTATACCATCGCAACTTGGGCGCCCGCATTAAACAAACAGGGAAATTCCTATTTAGGGATGAAAGCGTTAGAATATTTTACCGCGAAAACAGAACTGTCCATTTTCTAGGAATTGAAAATAATAGGAAAGATTTGATGAAGGAGAAGCAAGACAAAAAAAGAATTTTGATCTTGGGTGGAAGTGGGTTTATAGGTAATGCGCTATATAAAGAACTTCACTCCTATTACGATGTGCACGCAACGTACTGCCATCAAATTGGGAATTTTTCAGAAAACCATGTTTTTCATAAGTTTTGTATTGAGGAAGATTTCATGTTTTTACTACTGAAAAAAGTTCGGCCCACCGTGATTATTTCTGCTCTAAAAGGAGACTATCGCGCTCAGTTTGAGGTACATCAAGATATTAGGGATTACGTTCGGTTGAATAAAAACTGCCAGGTGCTCTTTCTTTCTTCCGCTGCTGTTTTCGATGCGAAGCCAATGCTGCCTTCCTATGAAAATGATTTTCCACAATCCCAAACGGAATTGGGTAAGTTCAAAATATCCATCGAGAAAATGATGCTCGAAAGTATTCCCGGACAAATCAGCATTCTTCGACTTCCCATGGTTTTGGGAATCAATTCGCCTGCCATATTTCATTTGCGGCAGTGCATTCGCCATAAAGCTACTTTTGATTTGTATCCAAACCTAGTGGTTACTGCGACCACCATCAGCAAAATTTGCCAACAGGTTCATTATATCATTAATAAATCCATGCGGGGTATTTTTCATTTGGCAAGCAATGACATGATTCATCATGAAGAGCTTTTTAAGGAAATCACCTCCAAAATAAGAGACAAAATGCCTATCTTTAAAAACGTGTTCTCCAGTAATGAAGATAGATATAACGCTCTTTTACCGAAATACAATAGGCTGCTAAAAACCTATCAAATTACAATAGCAGAAGTTATTGAAGAATCATGTTTAAACGAAGCAATTGAATCGATATCATAAATTAAGGACAAAAACAGAGATTATGAAAGCACTTTCAGAAACAGAAATCACAGAAAGATTAAAAAATTTTGAGGGATGGGAATATACAGATGGTGCCTTGCACTCCATCTTTGAATTCGACGATTTTAAGGAAGCTTTTTCCGCAATGACGCGAATCGCCTTTGAAGCCGAAAGATTACAACATCACCCCGAGTGGAGCAATGTATATAATTCTTTGGAAATCTATCTTTTCACCCATGATGCCGACGGCGTAACCGAAAAAGATTTTGAGCTTGCCACCATTATAGATGAGCTTATTGGATAGCGATTCTCAAGATCCATTCACCATCCAAAAAGTTGTATAATTTCCCAAATCGGGCTTTTGTAATTAGCACTATTTGGGACTTGAAATTTTTATATTTGCAGAAAACAAAACAGCTCAGCAATCGTAAAACACCAAATGTGAGTCGTTGCTGAGATTTCAAAAATAGATTAGAAATGGGAAGAGCTTTTGAATTCAGAAAGGCAAGAAAAATGAAGCGTTGGTCTGCTATGTCCAAAGCTTTTACACGCATCGGAAAGGACATCGTAATGGCCGTAAAGGAAGGCGGTCCAGATCCGGATGCCAATTCCAGACTTAGAGCGGTCATTCAAAACGCAAAGTCGGTAAACATGCCAAAAGACAATATAGAGCGGGCCATAAAAAGGGCTAGCGATAAAAATCTTGGCGATTATAAAGAAGTGCTTTTTGAAGGATATGCACCCCATGGAATTGCGATCTTGATTGAAACGGCAACCGATAATAATACCCGAACCGTTGCCAATATTCGAAGTTACTTTAATAAATGCGACGGAAATATGGGAACTTCCGGTTCGGTTTCATTTATGTTTGATCACAGCTGTAACTTTAGGATACATCCGGAAGGAATGGATATTGAAGAATTGGAACTCGAACTGATCGACCACGGGCTTGAAGAAATTTTTGAAGACGAGGATGGCATCTTAATCTACGCGCCTTTTGAAAGTTTTGGCGATATTCAATCGTTTTTGGAGGAAAAAAATATAGAGATCCTTTCGTCCGGTTTTGAAAGAATTCCACAAGTCACAAAAAAACTGAGTGAAGATGAAGCCGCAGATGTTGAAAAACTGTTAGAAAAAATTGAAGAGGATGATGACGTGCAGAACGTGTATCATACTATGGAAGAAAGTTGATGATTTTTATGACGTAGGACGGTAGGCTTAGGACGTAGGACATTCGATGAATTTTGAATTTTGAATGTTGAATTTTGTAAAGTTTGAAAAAAAAGATTTTTGGTAGTTTACTAATAATCGAGTCATGGAAGATAATTTCTCGCTGCGTTCTGGCCAACAAACAGTTTTTAAAGGCAAGCGTGACCTACAACTGGTAGAAATACCGGCGCATTTTCAAGGCTATTTCTAATTTAGTTAGTAATATTGAAATAGGTATAAGTAAAAACTCATTTTTCGAAATGAAAATTGTATGGTGAAGTGGCTTAAGAATCTTCTTTACCTTCATTTTCCGAATTTTGGCATTAGAGTAATATGTCTATAAATAAATTCGTGCAGTATAGGCTAAACAACCTTAAAAACAACGCTTCGTCCAAAACGGCCGACTTAAGAAGCGGATTGACTACTGTCCGGTATTTAATGATGAATCTATCTCATAATTTAAAATAAAAATCAAATGAAATTGAAAAAACAATATTTATTTGGTCTGATGTTAATCTTATTTATAAATGCAAATGCACAAACCATCCGCTACGTGAAAGTGGACGGAACGGGTTCAGGCCTTTCTTGGGCAGACGCTTCCGGGGATATCCAGGCGATGATCAATATCTCTAATGCCGGTGATCGCGTTTATGTGGCAGAAGGAACCTACATGCCCGAACACAAAGCGAGCGATTTGGTTTACGAGTGGCTCACCGACGTGCTTCGCGGGGAAACGAACGATCGCGATAAGGCATTCGTACTCAAAACAGGAGTGGGGGTCTATGGCGGATTTTCAGCAACCAACCCCGAATCCGATTTATCCCTGAGGGATTTTGAACAGCATGAAACTGTTCTGACGGGAGATTTGAATGGCGACGATGCCGGCTTTTTAGAATTTGATTCATATCTTGACAATCGCTACCACGTGGTTATCGCAGCGGGAATTGAATTGGCGGTACTCGACGGGTTTACACTCCGCGGTGGTACTTGGGCGGAACCCAACGACTACGACTATATTATTGTAAACGACATCTACGTACAGCGCGGTTACGGAGGGGGATTGATGGTGGTGGAAGCCGAAGGGGAATTTACAAATCTAAAACTCAATAACATGGGTCGCCCAGCCTATTTGAAAAGTTCCAAGGGAATTTTTGAAAACCTCGAGGTTACACACTGCTACGGTCCTTTCCTGACCTATGCTTCGCAATTCTCCATTTCCAATTTGAATTTCTCCGACAACCACTCCAACATCACCATCCGCGCCAACGATGACGGCCTGTACGCACCGGAGGTAGATATAGAAGATGCTGTGTTTGCGCGCAATGCCACAGGCCCTGCGGCTTTGGAAATCGGGCGAACACCGGCCACACCCACAAATGTGCGGGTGAACAGGACGTATTTCATCGGCAACGAAGCTGGGAGCTACGGCATAATCCGATCGGAGGCATCTAATCTCACCCTGAGCAATGTAGTGGCCACGGGCAACAAGTCAGGAAATCAAACCGGATTTTTACGCGTAAGCACCTTTAACCAAACGACTACGCATATTAATATCGTAAATTCCACCATTGTGAGCAACCATAATAGTTACGATTTTATTTCGGGCACGGGTGCGATTGTGATTGCGGGAACCACCGCCGTAACTCAGGTGGTTAATTCCATTATTTGGGGGAATAAAAGAGGGGAGAACTATCAGAACATCAAACTCGCCGACGGTGCGCCGGGTTTTTCTGTTCAAAACAGCATTGTGCAGGACAGCTTTGACGAGGAAGGCGTGTGGAATGCGGAATACGGTGAAAACCTTGGGGGAAACTCGGGTGAAATGCCCGAATTTTTGGATTTCATCGAAGCGGGAACGGGGCCTTTTTCGGACGGCGATTTCACGTTGACGGAAGATTCCATTGGAATTGATGAGGGGAATATGGAGTCTTATTCGGAGCTGATCGGCGATCTGGAATCGGCACTGGATGTCGCAGGTAACTACCGTCTGAATGGCGAAGGAATCGATATTGGAGCCTACGAATTTGGTGCGGGTTCGCCAATGTTTGTCAAGGAAAACGAGGCAAGAAAAGGCTTTAATGTTTATCCCAATCCTACCAACGGGCTGGTTAGGATTTCGGGACTCAATGCACCCGCCAATTTTTCGGTTTACGACATGAGTGGTAAAATAATCAAATCTGGCTCGCTTTCAGGATTTGAAACCGAAACTATCTCCTTCGAAACGGCGGTTTCGGGAATGTACCTTTTGAGGATTGTATCAGCGGAAAAGACCGACACGAAGGTAATAATTGTGGAGTGATGGTGTAATTTGCGCTGCTTACAAGTAGTACACTTAATCTGATTATAAGATTGGCTGTACCCCGGTTTGGGTTTAACTCCTAGAAATTATCTTTTGAAGAGCCGGTGGATGTACAGTAATTATTTCAATTCTCCCAAAATTCCATTTCGTATTCCTGAATCATTACGGTAGTGGAATGGCCTGTTTTTGTCTCGATAATGGATATTGGTTTTTCCCGGTTTTCATTGAATTGATATTCAACAAATGCCGTTTTTTTCCTATCCGAAATCGAAGTAAATGTCTCTATCCTATTCTTGTCATCATAGGTAAAAGAGTAATGATGTCTGTCGTTATCTAAATAACTTTCTATCGGCTGATTGTTTTCATTCATTAAAATATCTATGGGAGAACCCGTGTTTATCTTCACTGCAATTACTTCTCCCATTTCATCTTACTGTCGGTCTGAAATGAAGAAATGCTTTCTAATAATTGCAATTCTTTAGGTGCTCTACTAAATCTTAACAAGTCAAAGTTAAAATATAAGGTTGCAAGTATGACGGCCTAAATATCCTTCATTTCCGTATAGCCAATGCTCATCAAGATCACTTTGAATAGTTATGTAGTTGTTTCCAAAATGAAGCCCGATAGGAAGCCAAATGGTTTTGAAATAGAAATATACAATGGTTAAAAATGCTCCGGTTGTGGCAGGTTGTATTTTTTCAGTGCCGGCTGCGGTGCCATCGGTAACCCAAAGTTCTTCACCGTTTGAACCGTCTTCAGCTATAAAGTATAGTTTTCCGTTATATTCGGTAAAAGCTGGATCAATAAAAAATCCAGCTCCACTTCCTGGATTGATGTCTTTGAACATTTGTGTTCCCGCAGCAGTACCATCGGTTGTCCAAAGTTCATAACCATTTGAACCATCTCTGGCACTGAAATACAGCGTTCCGTTATATTCCGCAAAGAAGTCCGGATACGAATCACCTGTCGGGTTAATATCTTTAAGCATCTGTGTTCCTACTTCTGTGCCGTCGGTTACCCAAAGTTCCCATCCGTGGGTGCCATCAATTGCTGGGAAATACAGCTTACCGTTATATTCGTAAAAAGAATGAGGGTTAGATCTCCCGGTGGGATGAATGTCTTTAAGCATCCGTGTTCCCGAGGCAGTCCCATCTGTTACCCAAAGCTCGAAGCCGTCTGCAGGGGTAAACGCTCTAAAATACAGCTTCCCGTTAAATTTAGTAAAATCTTGGGGCCTAGAATCTCCCGCAGGGTTAATGTCCTTAAGCATTTGTGTTCCCGAAATAGTACCGTCAGTTACCCAAAGCTCCACCCCGTTTGTGCCGTCAGTTGCTGAAAAGTAGAGTTTCGTGTTGTATTCGGTAAACTCTAGAGGAGAAGAACTTCCGCTGGGGTTAATGTCCTTTAACATCAGGGTTCCGGCCGTGGTGCCGTCGGTAACCCATAGTTCCTCTCCGTTTATGTCATCAATCGCAGAAAAATATATTTTCCCGCTGTATGTAGTGAGTTCTTTAACCTCGCTACCTAAGCCAGGACCTGTAGGGTTCTCTATATTTTTAATCTCTTCAAAGGTGTTGCCGTCGGTTTTCCACAATTCGTAACCGTCAAATTCGTGTGCGAGACTCATATAAATCTCTCCGTTCAGCACAGCCATTTGACTTTTAACACCAGTCACGTTGGCTCCACCACTATTGATTTCAGGGATGATTTGAGTTCCAGCTGTGGTGCCGTCAGTTCTTGCCAAGCGTAAGTCGTGTCCGTCATTAAAGTCCGCTACAAAAAACAAGTAATCGTTCATTGCCTTTATATTTTTCGGAAAACCGTCACCACTTGGATTGATATCCTTGACCATTTCAAAGGTCTGTGCGTTCAGACTCGCTGTGAGCGAGATCATAAACGCTGTCATTAGAAATGTTGTAATAGTTTTCATAATTTTAGATATTTAAAGTTACAAGACAAAGTTAGACTGTGAACCCAAGCCCTGTTTCAGGGTATTTACGGAAATCTGTTCTAAGGGTTTTCCCCGAATCCTTGGTTCAGCGTTTTTTGTTACAGCATCAACTTCATTATTCTTTTATCACTTTGTATGCAGTGCTTCCATTCATTTCCTTTAGGAGATAGATTCCCGAAGCTAAGCCGCTGATATCTACTTGGGTGTTTTTATCGGCCTTAATTTCTTTCAGCAATTGCCCTTGCAGGCTGTACAATTGCAAGGTGGTAGGCTCTATAATTTGTATGTTCAATACATCCTGTACAGGGTTTGGGTAAAGGGTAAAATTGTTTTTGGATATATCGCTGGTGCCCAACGAGCCGGTTACAAATACGGAAGCTGCAACAGCATCATAAGTACCATCAGAAAGTGCTTGTTCCACACCGTTTTTCCATAACTTGGCAACAGCTTTTGTCGCGTTGTATTCATGACCACCTACATAGACATCGCTGCCAGAAACATATACAGAACCTGCGCCTGCTTCGCTAGTGCCATCGCTCAGGGTTTGGGCCGTGCCGTTTTTCCATAATTTGGCTACACCATAAGTTCCATTGTTTTCATAACCTGCTACATAAACATCGCTGCCAGAAACAAATACGGAACCGGCAACAGCATTGTTGGCTCCATTGGTTAATACCTGTGCTGCCCCGTTTTTCCATAATTTGGCAACCCACCTGGTTCCATTGGATTCGTAACCTGCCACATAGACATCGCTGCCGGAAACAAATACCGAATAGGCCATAGCTTGTTTTGAACCATCCGTTAAATCTTGTGCCACACCGTTTTTCCATAATTTTGCGACCCAGACGGAGCCATTTTTTTCGTAACCGGCCACATATACATCGTTTCCAGAAACAAATATAGAATGGGCACCCGCACTGTTGGAGCCATCAGTGAGGTCTTGTGATACGCCGTTCTTCCATACTTTTATAATTTCGTTGTCTTTACCTGCTACATAGACATCGCTTCCGGAAACAAATACGGAAGTGGCATCAGCATAGTTAGACCCATCGGATAGATACTGTGGCGCACCGTTTTTCCATAATATAGCAACTTGATTTGTTCCGTTGTGTTCATTTCCCGCCACATAAACATCACTGCCAGAAACAGCGACAGAATAGGCCATCGCTTCGTGAGAGCCATTATTCAGCGTTTGCGCTGCGCCATTTTTCCATAGTGTGGCACTAGGCATTCCGCCATTGTATTCTACGCCGGCTACATAGATGTCTTGAGCGGAAAGGGTCGTTGCTGTGAGTAACAGCATTATTAAAAAAGTTGTAATAGTTTTCATAGTTTAATTTTTTAAAAGTTTATAAGACAAAGTTAGGCTGTGAACCAAAGCCCTGTTTCAGGGTATTTACGGAAATCTGTTCTAAGGGTTTTCCCTTGGGAT
>Ga0209075_1001246_pt1 | contig 24266 bp, 21 predicted proteins | sample Stecom2011_FD_187523 | JGI IMG/M metagenome (GOLD analysis project Ga0209075, IMG submission 187523) | Agricultural soil microbial communities from Utah to study Nitrogen management - Steer compost 2011 (SPAdes) (version 2) | ecosystem: Environmental > Terrestrial > Soil > Agricultural land...
AGCGGCGTGAGCCGATCCACGCCGCTCATGCCCAGGTTGCGGGCCAGGGCCAGGGCCGGGTGGCGCGCACCGAAGAGCAGCCGGAAGCCGTCCATCAGCGCCAGCATTCCGGCATTGTCGGCCCGCCGCCGCCGGGCGTAGCGGCCCAGCCAGCGCTCGTTGCCCAGCCCCACCCCGCGGCGCCGCGCCGCCAGCAGCTCCTCCGCCAGCACCGCCGCATCCATCAGCCCCAGATTCACCCCCTGGCCCGCCAGGGGGTGAATGCTGTGGGCGGCATCTCCCACCAGCGCCAGCCCCGGCAGCACGTAGCGCTCGGCGTGGCGCTGCACCAGCGGGAAGGCGACGGTGCGCTCCACCACCGTCACCTCGCCCAGGCGATGGTCGATGGCCGCGGCCAGCTCGCTCCCCAGGGCCTCGGGCGAGAGCCCCTGCAGCCGTTCGGCCTCCTCCGGCGAGGTGGACCAGACGATGGAGCAGTGGTGGCTCTCCCCCTCCAGGCGGAGCGGCAGGAAGGCGAGCGGCCCGGTGGGCAGGAAGGCCTGACGGGCCACCTCGCCGTGGGCACGCTCCACCCTGACCGTGGTCACCAGGGCCCTGTGCCCGGTGTCACGCTCTCGGGTCCCGATCCCGGCCAGTTCGCGCAGCGCCGAACGGGCACCGTCGGCCGCCACCACCAGGGGGGCCACCAGGCGGCGCCCGTCGTTCAGGCATACCCGGCGCGCCTCCCCCTCGGCGGCCTCCAGGCCGGCCACCCGGCCTCCCAGCACCAAGCGCACCGTGGGCAGTGCCGCCAGGCGGCGCTCCAGGGACGCCAGGGTCACGTCGTTCTCGACGATATGGCCCAGGGTCGACACCCCGGCCTGGTCCGCAGAGAAGCTCACCTCGCCGCTGCCCTCGGCATCCCACACCTGCATGAAGCGGTAGGGGCTGATGCGACGGGCCGCCATCCACTCCCAGGCGCCCAGCCTCTCCAGCAGGCGACGGGAGACCGGCGTCAGGGCGCTGACCCGCATGGCGGGCTGGCCACGCCCCACCGCCTCGGGGTCCAGCAGTGCCTCCCTGGCATCCACCAGGGCCACCTCGACCCCCGCCTCGCCCAGCAGGCAGGCCAGGGCGGCGCCCACCATGCCCGCACCGACGATCGCCACCTCGGCATGCATCTCACCACGCCCTTCGGCGCCTGCGCTCATCGCGAGCGCCTCCTCTGCTGCACTCATGCCTTCTCCTCTAGCGTTCCAGGCCCATGGCGCGACGCGCCAGCCCACGTCGCAGCGGGCCGGCCAGGTTGAGCCCGATCAGCCCCGCCGCCCGGGCGTGGGAGAGCAGGGTGCTGTCGATGCCGAACAGCCTGACCAGCCCGTCGCTGAAGCGGATCACGTTGTGGCGGTCGGCCCGGCGACGCGCCTCGAAGTCGGCCAGCAGCGCCGGGCTGCCCGGCGCCTCGCCCTGCTCCCTGCCGGCCTGCAGGGCCGCCACCAGGTCCATCACCCCGCGCAGCGCCAGGTTGAAGCCCTGCCCCGCCACCGGGTGCAGCGCATGGGCCGCGTTGCCCAGCACGGCGAGCCCGGGGCGAACCGTTTCACGGGCGGTGACCAGGCTCAGCGGGTAGGCGTGGCGGCTCCCCACCCGCCGGAAGCGGCCGGCGCGGTCGCCGAAGGCCCGCTGCAGTTCGGCCAGGAAGTCGCCGTCGGAGAGCGCCAGCCGACGCTGCTCGGCGCCCAGCGGGTGGGTCCAGACCAGCTCCATGGTGTTGCCGGCCAGGGGCAGCAGGGCGATGGGCCCCTCCGGCGTGAAGCGCTCCCAGGCCACGCCCCGGTGGGGCCGGCTCAGCTCGACGCTGGCAATCAGGGCCACCTGGTCATAGGGCTGGCTGTCGCTGGCGATGCCGAGTCGCTCCTTGAGGCCGGAGCGGCCGCCGTCCGCCAGCACGGTAAGCCCGGCCTGGAGGTGCTCGCCGTCCGAGAGGGTCAGCCGGTGGCCGCCCGCCGTCGGCACGATCTCCTCCACCCTGGCCGGGCAGTGCCAGGCGATGGGCAGCTCGGCCAGGCGCCGATGCAGCACTCGCCCCATCCAGGCGTTGGGAATCACATGACCCAGGGCCTCGACCCCCAGCTCCTCCGCGGTCAGCCGGGTAGCACCGAAGCGCCCCCGCTCGCTGACGTGGATGGTGCGGATCGGCGCCGCCTGCTCGGCCATGGCGGACCAGAGCCCCATGCCGGCGAAGTGCTCCGCCGAGCCCCGGGCGATGGCGCTGGCCCGGGCATCGAAGCTGGGCTGGAAGGGAGCGCTGGCCAGCTCCAGGATCGGCGCCGCCTCGATGACCGCCACCGAGAGGGCCTGCCGCTCGATCAGCGGAGCCAGGGCGCAGGCCAGGCTGGCACCCACCAGCCCGCCGCCGACGATGGCGATATCCGCGCTGGCGGGAGCACTCCCCGGGCGCCTGTCGGTTCTGTTCATCTCATCTCCGCCACGAAAGAATCATAATGTAATTTACATAATGCCAATTCACCGCCCTCGGAATGGGATCACTTCTTCACCATCAGCGCCTCGATCTCTTCCACGGCCTTGGGCACGCCGGCCGTCAGCACCTCGTGGCCGTCGGCGGTGACCACCACGTCATCCTCGATACGGATGCCGATGCCGCGGAAGGCTTCGGGAATGTCGTCATCGGCAGGCACGTAGAGGCCGGGCTCCACGGTCAGCACCATGCCCGGCTTCAGGGCACGCGGCTCGCCGCCCTGGCGGTAGGCGCCGACATCGTGGACGTCCAGCCCCAGCCAGTGGGAGGTGGAGTGGAGGTAGAAGCGCCGGTAGCTCTCGTCATCGATGCGCGCCTGCACCTCGCCCTCGAGAAGCCCCAGGCCGATCAGCCCCTCGGTGAGGCCGCGCACCACGCCATCGTGCAGCGCCGCCAGGGTCACGCCGGGGCGGACCGCCGCCACGGCCTGCTCCTGCACCCTAAGCACCAGCTCGTAGAGGGCCCGCTGAGGCTCACTGAAGCGGCCGTTGACCGGGAAGGTGCGGGTGATGTCGCCGGCGTAGAGGTCGAACTCGGCGCCGGCATCGATCAGCACCAGGTCGCCATCACGCAGGGGGGCGCGGTTCTCGATGTAGTGCAGCACACAGGCGTTGGCGCCGCCACCGACGATACTGGCGTAGGCCGGCCCGCTGCCGCCCTGCCAGCAGAACTCATGCTCCAGCTCCGCCTGGAGGTGGTACTCGGCGAGCCCCGGGCGTGCCGCGCACATGGCCCGCCGGTGGGCTCGGGCGGAGATCGCTCCCGCATGGCGCAGCAGCGCCAGCTCCCCCTCGCTCTTGATCAGCCGGGCCTCGTGAATCAACGGTGCCACATCGGCCAGCGCCTCCGGCGGGCAGGCACCCCGGCGCACCCTGGCCATCAGGGCGCCGCGGACCTCTTCGGCAATGGCCATGGCCTCGACGCTGTCCAGCGGCAGGTAGAGGGTGCGCCGCCCGTCGAGCAGCGCTTCCAGCCGCTCGCCGCGCTCCGTATTCTCGAAGGCCTGGTCCACGCCGTGCTCCCGCACGGCCCCCTCGGCCCCCAGGCGAATGCCGGTCCAGGCCTCCATCAGCGGGTTGCGGTCCTGGCAGAAGAGCACGCACTCGCCCTCGGCCCGCCCCGGCAGCAGCAGCAGCAGGGCGTCGGGCTCGGGAAAGCCGCTCAGGTAGTGGAAGTCGCTGTCCTGGCGGAAGGGGAACTCGCTGTCGCGGGAGCGGGTGACAAGGGAGGCACCGGGCAGCAGCACGGCGCTGTCGGCGGGCAGCGCCGCCAGCAGGGCGCGACGCCGGGCCCGGTACTCCTCGTTGGTGATGGGGGCGGGGCGGGGCAGGATTTCGGGCAGCATGCAGGCTCCTCTGGCTGGGCTCGAAGGAAGGGGTCAGTGGCGGGTATCGCTCTCGGCGTTCTCGACCTGGGGCCTGCCGGGGTGCTGCTCGGTGTAGAGCAGCATGGCGGCCATGCGCACATGCTCGGTGAGGGCGAAGAGGTCCCCCTCGTTCTCGGCGCTCTCCTCCAGATCGGTCTCCATGGCGGCGATGCCCTCGAGGTCCTCCACCGCCTCCCGCAGCGCCGGGGACCAGGCCTGGCGCGGCGCGTCACCGGCGTCCTGGATCACCTCCATGAAGCCGAGCGTCCACTCCTTGAGCCCCCGGGCGCGCTCGGCCAGGGAGAAGAGGTCATCGGGGAGCAGCGGCTCGAAGCCGAGCTCGCTGGCGGCCAGGGCATCCAGGGTCTGGCGGCGCCAGCCCAGGAAACGCTCGGCGGAGGGCTCGTCGCGGGGCTGCTCGACCCCCAGCGCCAGGCATACCTCCTCCAGCCAGGCCTCGGCGGAGAGGTCCTGCATGGCCAGGCCGGCGCAGAGCCGTCCGTCGAGGAAGGCCGGCGACTGCATGCTGCCATGCAGCAGGAAGAGGTCGGCGATGGTCGAGAAATCCTGGCGTTCGTTGATCAGTGACATGGGAAGATCCGTACTGGCAGCGGGCATGACAGAGCCCCGGGAGAGGGCGGCGCGTTGACCGCCCCGGAAGGGCTCTCTTATAGTGAGGTCCAAGACCTTTCCTGCCATGGATGTTAACGCATCGGGCCACCGGGGCGCGCGGCAGCCGTCCCGAAGGCCGACCCGGAGCCCCCAGATGACCGACGCCTCGCGTCCGACCACCGACATCACCCTGCTGGGACGCAGCTATGTGATCGCCTGCGAGCCCGACCAGCAGGCCAAGCTTGAGCGAGCGGCCCGCTACCTGGATCGCGCCATGAGCGGCATCCAGGCCCAGAGCAAGCTGCTGGGCACCGAGCGCATCGCCATCATGGCGGCCCTCAACATCACCCACGAGCTGCTTGAGGCGCTGGACACCCAGCGCGCCGGAGAGCGCAGCCTGGACGAGCTCAGTGAGCGCCTGGAGCGCGCCCTGGGCGACGCCCCCCAGCGCTGACGCCGCCCCGGAATTCATTGGCCCGCCCGCGAGGCTCTGTTAGGATGAAGTTGTTCCCTGGGGTGTTTGCCAGTCGTTATCGTCCCTCGAGCCTATGCGCAGTACCCAGGGGGCCATATGCTAGCCGGACCCGTGTGCATGTCCGCGCGTCGGAAAGCCTGACGGTTCGGCTGCGGCCACCCACCTTGAACCACTGGGTTCAAGGGCCAGAACGACAGCGGCACTCTGGGGAACCTCGTCTGCCATGCTCGACGCCATGACGACAGCTGCCGCACCCCTCACCCTCGATACCTTCGACGGCTCGCGCCGCGAGCTTCGCCGCGAACTGCGCAGGCGCAGACGCGAGCTGACGCCCCGACAGCGCCGAGAGGCCAGCGAGCGCCTCTGCCACCGGCTGAAGGCCCTTCCGGAGGTCCAGCGCGCCCGCCGCGTGGCGCTCTACCTGCCCAACGATGGCGAGATCGACCCCACCCCGCTGATCGGCTGGTTCGAACGCCGTCACGCCCGGGTCCACCTGCCGGTACTCAAGCCGCTCTCACGCAACTGGCTATGGTTCGTGCACTATCACACCGGCACCCCCATGGTGCATAACCGCTTCGGTATTCCCGAGCCCGAGACCCGCCACGGCGCCCATCGCGCCAGGCGACTGCCGGCCTGGGCCCTGGACCTGATCCTGCTGCCCCTGGTGGGCTTCGACGATGACGGCAATCGCATGGGCATGGGCGGCGGCTTCTACGACCGCACCCTGGCCTTCACCCGCCACGCCGGGCCACGACCGAAGCTGATCGGCCTGGCCCATGAGTGCCAGCGGGTCGAACGCCTGCCCGTCGCGCCCTGGGACGTGCCGCTGGATGCCATCGCCAGCGACGCCCGCACCGTGCGTCAGTAAGCCTTCACTCACTGCCCGGACGCGAACGAGGCGATGCCGGATGGCATCGCCTCGTGGAATCGGCGTCTCTCTGGTCATGACGCTGCGGTGTGCGACTCCGCGCTCAGCTTCCCGCCAGCGCCTGGGCGTAGCCGGTCGCCACCACCCCGACACAGAACAGCAGCACCAGTGCCATGACCAGATCGGGCTTGCGCTTCATCATCGACTCCGTAGGGAATTTCACAGGGAACAGGACTGGGCTGGACTATAGGGCCAACGCACGGTCACGACAACCGCTTCTGCCCAACGCTTACCGTTTGAAACACTGGCGGGGCAAGGCATGCAGCGAGAGTCAGCGCTTACCCCGCCCTCCCTTACGCCATGAAGAGGCGATAGGCGGCGTTGTCCGTCTCCTTCCAGTAGCGGTAGCCGATCTCGTCGAAGTACTCCTCCACGTGGGAGCGGTCACCGTTGGGCACCTGCATGCCCACCAGCACCCGGCCGTAGGCGGCGCCGTGATTGCGGTAGTGGAAGAGCGAGATGTTCCAGTCGTGGGGCAGGTGGGTCAGGAAGTTCATCAGCGCCCCGGGGCGCTCGGGGAACTCGAAGCGGTAGACCTCCTCATCGAACTGCTCCTTGGGCCGGCCGCCGCCCAGATGGCGGATATGCAGCTTGGCCAGCTCGTTGTCGGTGAGGTCCTCCACCGGATAGCCCGCCTCCCGCAGCCGGTCGATCACCGCCTGGCGATCCTCGCCGCCGGGCTTGACCTGGACACCGACGAAGATATGGGCGTTCTCCGGGTCCGCGTAGCGGTAGTTGAACTCGGTGACCATGCGCTTGCCGATGGTCTTGCAGAACTTCTTGAAGCTGCCCGGCTGCTCGGGAATGGTCACCGCCAGGATCGCCTCGCGCTGCTCGCCGAGCTCGGTGCGCTCGGCGATGTGCTGCAGGCGGTCGAAGTTGGTGTTGGCGCCGGAGTTGATACAGAGCAGGGTCTGCCCCTCGGTACCGGTCTGCTGCACGTACTTCTTGAGGCCGGCCAGGGAGAGCGCACCGGAGGTCTCGGCGACCGCCCGGGTATCGTCGAAGATATCCTTCACCGCCGCGCACATCTCGTCGGTATTGACGGTGATGACGTCGTCGATCAGGTCGCGGACGATGGAGAAGGGCACCTTGCCGATCTGGGCCACCGCCACCCCCTCGGCGAAGACGCCGACCTGCTCCAGGGTGACCCGGCGCCCGGCCGCCATGGCCGCCTTGAGGCAGGCGCTGTCCTCGGCCTCGACGCCGATCACCTTGATGTCCGGACGCAGGTACTTCACGTAGGCCGCCACCCCGGCGATCAGGCCGCCGCCGCCCACCGGCACGAAGATGGCATCCAGGCGCCCCCCGTGCTGGCGCAGGATCTCCATGGCCACGGTGCCCTGGCCGGCGATCACGTCGATATCATCGAAGGGGGGAATGTAGGTGTAGCCGTGCTCCTTGATCAGCTCCTGGGCATGCTCGGCGGCCGCGGCGAAGGCGTCCCCCTTGAGCACCACCTTCGCCCCCCGGGCGCGCACCGCGGCCACCTTGATCTCCGGGGTGATGCGCGGCATCACGATCACCGCCTTGACCCCCATCTGCTTGGCCGCCATGGCCAGGCCCTGGGCATGGTTGCCGGCGGACGCCGCGATCACGCCCTTGGCCTTCTGGGCCTCGCTGAGCTGGGCCATCTTGTTGTAGGCCCCGCGGATCTTGAAGGAGTAGACCGGCTGCAGGTCCTCGCGCTTGATCAGGATGGTGTTGTTGAAGCGACGGGAGAGGAAGGGCGCCGGAGAGATCGGCGTTTCCCGGGCGGCTTCATAGACCCGGGCCTGGAGAATCTTCTTGACGGTAGCTTCGAGCATCCTGATATCCCAGAGGCGTGACGCGGCGGAGGCAGCCGATTGCTGCGCTGCAGAGAACCCCTATTGGTAGCATCCCGGCCGGCCTGGCGTCCAGCGGGCCCCATCGGCAGGCGGGCCTCGCTGCCCTATAATGGCACCCGACCTGTTCACCCATCCCCCCACCGGAGAGCGAACCATGACCCAGGCCGGCCTATCCCAAGACCAGCTGAAGGACGCCGTGGCCGCGGCCGCCATCGACGAGATCAAGCCCTGGCTCGAGCGTGGCACCGTGCTCGGCATCGGCACCGGCTCCACCGCCAACCTCTTCATCGACCGGCTGGCCGCCCTGCGCGACGACTTCAGGGGGGCCGTGGCCAGCTCCGAGGCCAGCGCCGAGCGCCTGCGCGGCCACGGCATCGAGGTCTTCGAGCTCAACAGCGTGGGCACCGTGCCCTTCTACATCGACGGCGCCGACGAAGTGAATGCTCACCTGCACATGATCAAGGGCGGCGGCGCGGCCCTGACCCGGGAGAAGATCGTCGCCGCCTGCGCCGAGACCTTCATCTGCATCGCCGACGCCTCCAAGCGGGTCGAGCGGCTGGGCGAGTTTCCGCTGCCAGTGGAGGTGATCCCCATGGCCCGCTCCTACGTGGCCCGGGAGCTGGTCAAGCTGGGCGCCGATCCGGTCTACCGGGAGGGGGTGGTGACCGACAACGGCAATCAGATCCTCGACTGCTTCGACTTCATGATCGATGACCCGGTGGCCATGGAGGCCAGGCTCAACGCCATCGTCGGCGTGGTCACCAACGGCCTCTTTGCCGCCCGGGGCGCCGACGTGCTGCTGCTGGGCGGCGAACAGGGAGTGGAGCGGCTGACCCCCGCCTGACCTGGGCCTTCCCGCCGAAGTGAGGGTTCACTTCGGCGGCAGCAGCCGCGCCAGGCCCTCCAGGGTGCGTTCGAGCGCCCCCCGGTTGGCCGCCACCACGGCGCGGCCCGCCTCGCCGAGCCGCCGCCGCTCGGCGGGGTCGGCAAGGAGGCCCGCCAGGGCGGCGGCCAGCGCCTCGGCATCGGCCACCTCCACCAGGGCATCGGCCTCCCGCAGCACCTCGGCCACCTCCGCGAAGTTGGCAAGCTCGGGGCCGGTCAGCACCGGCACCCCCAGCGCCGCCGGCTCCAGCAGGTTGTGGCCGCCCACCGGCACCAGGCTCCCCCCCACGAAGGCGAGATCCGCCGCGCCGTAGCAGGCCAGCAGCTCCCCCATGGTATCTGCCAGGTAGACCGCGGTGTCGGCCTCCGGCCACTCGCCCCGGGAACGGCGCGCCGCCGGCATGCCCGCCCGCTCGCAGAGCCTTGCCACCTCATCGAAGCGCTGAGGGTGGCGGGGCACCAGCACCAGCAGCGCATTGCCATGAGTCTCGCGAAGGCGGGCATGGGCGACCAGCAGCGCCGCCTCCTCGCCCTCATGGGTGGAGCCGGCCACCCAGACCGGCCGCTCGCCCAGGCGAATACGCAAGCGCTCACTCACCTCCCGCGCCGCGCCATCGATGGCGATATCGAACTTGAGCGAGCCCACCACCGTGGAGCGTTCTGCCGCCATGCCGAGCGCCTGGAAGCGCTCGGCGTCGGCGCTCGACTTGGCGGCCAGCCAGTCGACGCAGCCCAGGGTCTCGCGCATCAGGGGGCGCAGGCGGCGGTAGCCGTGGAAGGCCCGCGGCGAGAGCCGGCCGTTGACCACCGCCACCGGCACTCCCTGACGCCGGCAGGCGGCCAGCAGGTTGGGCCACAGCTCGGTCTCGAAGAGGAGCGCCAGTTCGGGGCGTAGCCGGGTGACGAAGCGTGCCGCCGCGGCGGGAAAGTCCAGGGGGAGGAAGCGGTGGACGAGGCGATCATCGCCCCGCGCTGCCGCCAGGGCCCGGGCGCGCTCGGCACCGGTGGCGGTCATGGTGGTGAGGGTCAGGCGATGCCGGGGGTAGCGCGAGAGCAGCGCCTCGATCAGCGGGCGAGCCGCCAACACCTCCCCCACGGAGGCGCAGTGCAGCCACAGCATGGGCTCGCCGGGCGGCGTTTCGGGAACGCGCCCCAGGCGCAGCGCGCGGGGACTCTCGCCAGGCCCCCCGCGGGCGTCAGTGAGCGCATGCTCACGCCGGAGGCGCCGCCAGATCAGCGGCGCCAGGGCGTGGAGCGCCGCCGAGTAGAGCCCCCGGGCCCAGCCCATCAGGTCTCGCGGTCGAGGATGGTGGAGATCATCGCCGTGGTGGAGACGCCATCCTCGAAGCCGAGCACCCGGACCTCGCCGCCCGCCTCGCGCACCGCGGCACCGCCGGCGATCTGCTCGGGGCGGTAGTCGCCCCCCTTGACCAGCACGTCGGGCAGCACCGCCTCGATCAGCCGCTGGGGCGTGTCCTCGGCGAAGGGCACCACCCAGTCCACGGCGCCCAGGCCCGCCAGCACCTGCATGCGCCGGGCCAGGGGGTTGATGGGGCGCTTGGGCCCCTTGAGGCGCGCGATGGAGGCGTCGTCGTTGACCGCCACGATCAGTCGGTCGCCCAGCTTGCGGGCCTGCTCCAGGTAGGCCACATGGCCGGCGTGCAGGATATCGAAGCAGCCGTTGGTCATCACCACCCGCTCGCCGCGGGCCTGGGCGGCGCGTACCGCCTCGATCAGCGGCGCCTCCTCGATCACGCCGAACTCCGCCAGCTTGTCGCCGTGCAGGGCGGTATAGAGCTCGGCGATGGAGAGGGTCGCGGTGCCCTGCTTGGCCACCACCAGGCCGGCGGCCAGGTTGGCCAGGGTCATCGCCTCGGGGAAGGCGTGGCCGGCGGCCAGGGCCAGGCCCAGCACCCCGATCACGGTGTCGCCGGCACCGGTGACGTCGTAGACCTCACGGGCCCGGGTCGGCAGGTGCAGCGGCTCGTGCCCCTCGCGGATCAGGGTCATGCCCTTCTCGCTGCGGGTGATCAGCAGCGCCTCGAGCTCGAGGTCGACGCGCAGGGCCTCGCCGCGCTCGGCCAGCTCGGCGTCGTTGCGGCAGTGGCCCACCACCGCCTCGAACTCCGCCAGGTTGGGGGTGATCACGCTGGCCCCGCGGTAGCGGGTGAAGTCGCTGCCCTTGGGGTCCACCAGCACCCGCTTGCCGCTGTCGCGCACCAGGCGGATCAGCTCCTGGACCCGGTTCAGGGTGCCCTTGCCATAGTCGGAGAGGATGACGAGATCCGCCTCGGGCAGGGCCGCCTCCACCTCCGCCAGCAGGCCCGAGGTGTCCACCTCGCCGAGCCCCTCCTCGAAGTCGAGGCGGATCAGCTGCTGGTTGCGGCTCATCACCCTGAGCTTGGTGATGGTCGGAATGCCGGGGCTGCGAGCGAAGTGAGTGCTTACTCCGGCGTCTTCCAGGCGGGACACCAGGCGGTCGGCATTGTCGTCGTCCCCCACCAGGCCGGCCAGGGCCGCATGGGCGCCCAGGGAGGCGATATTGAGCGCCACGTTGGCGGCGCCACCGGGGCGGTCCTCGCTCTCCTCCACCCGTACCACCGGCACCGGCGCCTCGGGGGAGATCCGTGAGGTGCCGCCGTGCCAGTAGCGGTCGAGCATGACGTCGCCCACCACCAGCAGGCGTGAGTGCTCTAGGGCGGTCAGATCAAGTTTCATCGTCGGGAAGCTCCCTTTCCGGGTGGGTAGCGACATGGTCGAGCACTGCCTCCAGGCGCTCGATCACATCCTCGGCGTGGATCAGCGACATGGCGTCGGGGTGGCGCACCCGCTGCCCCCAGGAGATCTCCTCCGGGGACTTGTGCAGGTAGGTGCGCACGGCGTCCGGGTAGCGGTTGACCACGAAGTCGCGCCAGCAGTAGGGGGCGGCGCGGTCGGGGTTGGTGGTGGCGTAGAGCCCCACCACCGGGGTGCCCAGGGCGTTGGCCATGTGCACCGGCCCGGAGTCCGGGGCGATGACGGCCCGGGCCCGGTCGATCAGCGCCAGCAGCCCCTTCAGCGAGGTACCGCCGATGGCATCGATCACCGCCCCCGGCTCGCAGAGGGCGTGAATACGCTCGCCCATCTCGCGCTCCTGGGTGCTGCCGCCACCGGTGAGCAGCGTTGCCAGGCCGTGCTGCTGCCAGGCGTGCTGGATCACCGCCGCATAGCCCTCGGCGGACCAGTTGCGGAAGTTGCGCAGCCGCGGATTGGCACAGGGGCTCATCAGCAGGTAGGGGGCGTCCCCGGTCAGCGCCCGGGCCTCGTCGTGGGCGGAGGCGGGCACCGGCAGGTCCCAGGCCAGGGAGAGGTCCTCCACCCCCAGCAGCCGGGCAAAGTCCAGGAAGGACTCCAGCACATGGGCCCGGGGGTGGGGCGCCAGCTGACGATGGGTGAACCAGTGCTGGGCGTCCTTGGCCCGGGCCTTGTCATAGCCCACCCGCACCTCGGCCTTGAGGCCCAGGGAGAGCGCACTGGCCCGCAGCGCCTGCTGCATGTGCAGCAGCACGTCGAAGCGTGTGTCGGCCAGCTCGCGCCACAGGCGGCGCATGCCGGCAAGCCCGGAGGCCTTGTCGTAGACCACGAACTCGACCCCGGAGAGGCCCGCCAGTAGACTGTGCTCGCCCTTGCCGATGATCCAGGTGATGCGCGCCTCGGGCCACTGGCGCTGCAGGGCGCGAACCGTCGGCACCAGGTTGCAGACATCGCCCAGGGCGGAGAGTCTCAGCACGCCGATGTGCCGGGGTTGTGCAGGCAGAGGATGCTTCATGGGGTTGGCAACGTATCGAGCGGGAAAGGTTTTCATTCTATATGATGCGGCGCGTTTATGTGACGCCGCGGCCGAAGTGCCGCCCGGCCCGCAACTCGTCGACCCCGGCCACTGGCGGAGCCAGGGGCGTGTCACCGGCGAGGCGCCGGGGCGTGGCGCCAGCCTCTTCCTGGACGCCGGCGCAGGCCGCCAGTGGGTACTGCGCCCCTACCGCCGCGGCGGCCTGATCGCCCGGCTCAGCGCGGCGCGCTACCTCTGGACCGGCCTCGAGCAGACCCGCGCCTTCCGGGAGCTGCGCCTCACCGCCGACCTCCACCGGCGCGGCCTGCCGGTGCCCACCCCGGTGGCCGCCGCCGTCACCCGCCACGGCCTCACCTACGAGGCCGCCCTGATCACCGAGCGCATTCCCGGCGCCCGGGCCCTGGCCAGCCGGCTGGAAACCGACACAACCGACGACGACCTGCTGAGGCGCGCCGGCACCACCATCCGCCGCTTCCACGATGCCGGCCTCGACCACGTGGACCTCAACGCCCGCAACCTGCTGGTGGATGAGGAGGGCAAGGTGTGGCTGATCGACCTGGATCGCTGCCGGCTGCGCCCGCGGGGCAGCTGGCAGGCCGCCAACCTGGCGCGCCTCGAGCGCTCCCTGGTGAAGTTCGGGGCCGCTGATGCCATGGCGCCGATCCGGCGGGGCTACGAGGACGCCTCCTCCCCCTGACGGGGTGCCCCTCGCTCGGGATAGACCCGCACCAGCAGCTCCTCCAGCCCTTGCAGGATATCGGTCCTCCCCGGCACCTCGCCACTGCGCAGGAACACCGCCTCGTGGCAGGACTCGTAGCGCGGCCAGTAGCGATAGGGCAGCGTTCGGAAGAAGATGCCCAGGGTCGGCGTATGGGTCGCCAGGGCCAGGTTGCGCACACCGGTATCCCCGCACACCAGCACAGCCACTTCGGCCATCCAGGGGCCCAGCGCCTCCAGGGGCATCCGCGGCTGAACCTCGACGTTGGCATGCCGCGACGCCACCTCCGCCAGGAAGTCGCCGGACTCCTCGGCCTTGTGGCCCTCCAGCAGCACATGGCGGTACGCCGGAAACTCCAGCGCCGCCCGGTCGATCAGCTGGGACCAGGCGTCCAGGGAGAGCGACTTTTCTGCCTTGGAGGCAAAGGGAAAGTAGGCGATGACTCGAGACGCCCCTGCCGGCCGATGTACAGGCATGGCGAAGTCGAGCGGGTAGCGCGGCTTGTGCCCCATCACCTTGAGGAAGTCGAGGAGCACCTCGGCCTCGTAGTGGTAGTTGGAGCGTCGCAGGCCCACGTCAAAGAGCAGATGGTTGAACACGCCTCGATAGGGGAAACCCAGCTTGATGGCGGCGGGCGTCATCAGGGTCAGCAGCCGGGAGCGGGAGGTATCCGCCAGGTCGAAGAGGAGATCCACCGGCTCGAGGGCCCGCAGCGAGCGCCACTGTTCCACCACGCTGCCCCGAGTCTCCTGGACGAAGACCTCGTCCACGAGGTCCTCGGGCGCCGCATAGCGATAGCGGGGGATCGTCCCCAGGACGATACGGGCCTCGGGAAACAGCCGCCGCAGCTCGACCAGGAAGGGCCTGGCCGCCATGTAGTCGCCGAAGGCGCACTGGCGGATCACCAGGATGCGCCTCACCTCGTTCGGCGCCGTACTCTCCAGCCAGCGCCTGCCACGGCGGCTCAGGTAGGCACACTTGTCGATCCAGGCTCTCACGGGCCCTCAGCTCCTTGTTGATTCTCGTAGTCACGGATCAGGCCAGCCACGTGGGCCGCCAGGGTAAAGTCTTCCTCGACGCGGCGCCGTGCCGCCTGCCCCAGGCGCCGGCGCAGCTCGGCGTCGCCGGCCAGCTCGGCCATGGCGGCGGCCCAGGCCTCGGCGTCCTCGGGTGGGGCCAGGCGACCGCACTCGCGCTCGAGCAGCTCGGGAATCGCCCCGCTGTCGCTGCCGATCACCGCCTTGCCGGCCGCCATGGCCTCGATCACCGTCAGGCCGAAGGCCTCGTTGCGCGACGGCACGCAGACGACCTCCAGAGCCTCGAAGAGGCGTGGCAGGTCGCGGCGAAAGCCGGTGAAGGTGATCCACGACGCGAGGCCCAGTTCGTCGATGCGCCGCCGCAGGGCCGCCACATGGGCCTCATGGCTCCCCTCCTCCGCCGTCAACCCGCCGATCAGCACCCCGTGCCAGGCAAGCTCGGGGCGGGTCTCGGCCAGGCGCGCCAGCGCCTCGACCCACACCTCCTGCCCCTTGCCCGGCGTCAGCCGGCCGGGCAGGCCGATGGCCACGGCGCCCTCGGGCACGCCCAACTCCCGGCGCAGCGCGGTGCGCGCCTGGTCATCGAGACAGGGCGCATAGGGGGCCGGATCGATGCCCAGGTAGAGCCGCCGGATCCGTTCGGCGGGCAGGGGGAAGGCCGCCAGGTTGCGCTGCCGGGTCGCCTCGCTGATGGAGAGCAGCCGGGTAACCTTGCCGTAGGCCCAGCGGTGGTAGAGGTCCTTCTTGGGACGGGTGACCCCCATGTGGTCGGTGAAGAAGAGACGCAGGGACGGCCGCAGGCTGACCAGCAGTGCCCCCAGACGCAGGTCGCTGGACTTGTGGCAATGGATCACACCGATCTCCCGGGCCTTCAGGTAGGCGAGCACGCGCCCCGCCGCGAGCAGCGCCCGCCCCGTCGAGGCCAGCGTCAGCGGTTCGACGCCCGCCTCGCGGAAGCTCGCGGCGACCCGGGAGCCGGCCAGGGCCAGGCCATGGGCCTGCCACCCCTGCCTCTCCAGCTCGGGTATAATCCGTGACGGATACATTTCCAGTCCGCCCCAGCCGCGGGAGAGACAGATATGCAGGACCTTGTGCGACAAGGCTGACTCCTTCGGTATCTCGGGGCTCGGGAGCCCGGATGACTGCAACTTCCACCGCCCGGGGCGCCGCGCCGCGCCTGCTGGTGGTTCGAAACGACAAGCTCGGCGACTTCATGCTCGCCTGGCCGGCCCTGGCACGCCTCAAGGCGGCAAGCCCCGCCCCCCATGTGAGCGTGCTGGTGCCGGCCTATACGGCGCCCATGGCGCGACTCTGCCCCTGGATCGACGAGGTGCTGATCGATCCCGGCGACACGGCGTCGCGCACCGAACAGCGCCGGCTGCTCGGGGAGGTGAAGGCGGCACGCTTCGACGCCCTGCTCACCCTCTTCTCCACGCCGCGCATCGGCTGGCTGGGCTGGCGTTCGGGCATCCCGCTGCGCCTGGCGCCCGCCACCAAGTGGGCGCAGCTATTCTACAACCGAAGGGTGGTGCAGCGCAGGTCGCGCTCGGAAAAGCCGGAGTACCGCTACAACGTCGAGCTCGCCGAGGCGCTGCTGGGCGAGCTCGACCTTGCCCCGACCGCCGCCCCCGAGCCCCCCTACTGGCCCCTCCCGGAAGGCGAGCGCCGGGCCCAGCGTCGGCGCCTCGCCGAGGAGCTGGCCCTCGACCCGACACGGCCCCGGGCATTCCTGCACGGGGGCAGCGGCGGCTCCGCGGTCAACCTCTCTCCCGAGCAGTTCGCACGGCTGGTGCGGGAGGTGGACGCCCGCCTGCCGATGGAGCAGCGGGCCCAGTGGGTGCTGACCGCCGGTCCCGGAGAGGAGCCCACGGCCGAGGCGATCCTGGCGCCGCTGCGCGAGGCCGGTATCGAGGCGCATCGCCTGCCGCCGCGGGGCGGCCTGGAGGATTTCGCCCGGTCGCTGGCGGCGGCAGACCTCTTCATCGCCGGCTCCACCGGTCCGCTGCATATCGCCGGCTGCCTGGATATCGCCACCGCAGGCTTCTACCCGGCGCATCGCTCGGCCACGCCCCTGCGCTGGCAGACCTGCAGCCGCGCCGAGCACCGCCTCGCCTTCTGCCCGCCCTCCGGCGCCGGAGAGCGGGACATGGCAAGCATCGATATCACTGCGGCGGCGGAGGCAATCAGCGGCCTGCTGCGCCATCTTCCGGTGGAGGGGCGGTCCGGGTCCTGACCCAGAGATCGGCGTACTTGGCGAAGGTGGAGTGGGCCGAAAGCAGCGCCAGCAGCAGTCCCTGGCGGCCATCGAGAAACCCCGCCTTGAGCAGGTACATGCGCAGGAAGCAACCGATACCGTGCCCGATGCCGGCGGCGAGGCTGCCGCGCTTCCCCCGCGCGGCCCGCTGCTCGGCCCAGGCCTGGGCATAGTGGGCCGACTTCTCGAGATAGTGGCGCAGGTCGCGGTAGGTGTAGTGCAGCAGATCCCCCTCCAGGGGAAGCACCGGCAGGCGCTCGGGATTCTCCAGCTTCTCGTGCACCAAGGCATCATTGTAGCCGGCGCGACCGCGAGGATAGAGGCGCGCCACCCGATCGGGGTACCACCCCGAGTGGCGAATGAAGCCACCGAAGCACCATGAGAGCCGCGGCAGGGTATAGATCGCAAGGGTATCCCTTGCCACGGCGGCCTGCAGGCTCTCGCGCAGCTCCGGCGTTACCCGCTCGTCGGCGTCCACCATCAGGATCCAGTCGCTCTCCACCAGGGCTTCCGCCCTCTGTCGCTGGACACCGAATCCCTGCCAGTCATCCTTCATCACCACCCTGTCGGTAAACTCGCGCGCGACCTCTCGGGTCCTGTCGGTGCTGCCGGCATCCACCACCACGATCTCATCGACCCAGGCGAGGCTTTCCAGACAGGCAGGCAGGTGGTCCTGCTCATTCTTGACGATGAGCACGGCGGCAATGGACATGGCGTTTCCTTGGCAGAGGTTTGGCAGATGCCCAGTGTACGGCGACCGTCACCCCGGGACCAATGTGCTGGCCGGCGCGACTTGATAAGCTGGGTCGCAGGATCATCACCGATGCACACCCATGTCACGTCAACCGCTTGTCTCATCTCTGCGCCACCCCCGCTGGTGGGCGCTGCTCGCCATCGGGCTCTGCCTGGGCTACGCCATCGTCACGGTCAGCCTGCTGCCCGCCTGGGGCCTGCCGCTGATTGCCGGGGCCTGGCTGGGCGCCGGCTGGCTGCTGCGCTGGGGGGCGCCTGGCCAGCCGCATCCGCCGACCCGAACCTGGCCCTGGTCCCTGCTGCCGATCGCGCTGTGGGGGCTCTATGTCTACCTCAACGACAGCTTCGGCATCGTCGACCTGGGGGCGATCTTCTTCCACCTCCAGGCGGGCATGTCCGAGCACGGCGGCAGCGACCGCCTGGTCGCCGCCCTGCTCTACTGCCTGAGCATGCTCGCCCTGCTGGCCGCCTTCACCTGGCTGGCCCGGGTCGACCACCGTTGGCGCCAGGGCGAGCGGCTGCTGGCCCTGGTGCTGCTGGCCAGCAACCCGCTGCTCTACGGCATGGGTCAGCGCGGCGCGGCCATCGTCACCGATGACGGTGCCTGGCTGGACCGCCGCTACGTGGCACCGGTGATCGAGGAGGCACCCGCAGATCCGCCCAACCTGCTGCTGCTCTACCTGGAGAGCATCGAGCGCACCTATGCGGATCGGGAACGCTTCGGCGACGCCTACGCCCACCTCGATGCCCTGGGCGAACGGGGTCGCGTCTTCGAGGGAGTGCGCCAGCTCGACAACACCGGCTGGACCATGGCCGGCATGATCGCCAGCCAGTGCGGCACGCCGCTGATGCCCGCCGGCCTGCTCCACGACCGCCAGTTCTCGCCGCTGGACAAGGTCGTGCCCGGGGTCGACTGCCTGGGCGACCTGCTCAGCGAGCAGGGCTACCGGCTCAGCTACCTGGGTGGCGCCAGCACCAGCTTTGCCGGCAAGGGGCTCTTCTACGAGGGCCACGGTTTCGAGACCGTGCTGGGGCGCGAGCCGCTGACGGAACGCCTCGAGGATCCGGAGTACGTGAACAACTGGGGGCTCTACGACGACTCCCTCTACGACTTCACCGTCGAGGAGATCCGCCGCCTGGCCAGCGAGGGCGATGGGCCCTGGGGCGCGGTCACCCTGACCATCGCCGGCCACGCCCCCAGCGGCTACCCCGCCCAGCGCTGCATCGATCGCCAGGGAGAGTTCGACGGCGTGGATATCCTCTATTCGGTGGAGTGCTCCGCCTGGCTGGCGCGGGAGCTGGTGGAGCGCCTGGAGGCCGAGGGGCTGCTGGACAACACCCTGGTGGTGGTCGCCAGCGACCACCTGACCATGCGGGTCTCGGCCTGGGACCAGCTGATCGCCGGCGAGCGCGACAACACCTTCATGCTGCTGGGGCCCGGCATCGAGAGCGGGAGCCGCACCCGACGTGAAGCCTCCATGGTGGACCTCTTCCCCACCATCCTCGAGGCCATGGGCTTCGGCATCGAAGGCCACCGGGCGGGGCTCGGTGTCTCGCTGCTGGCCGACACCGAGACACTGACCCTGGTGGAGCGTCACGGGCTGGAGGGAGTCAACGCCCGCATGCGGGAAGAGAGCGCCCTCCAGCAGCGGCTCTGGGAAGGGCTGGTTCCCCAGGGCCGCGACGGGGACCCGGCGGCAGAGCCGCAGCAGCGTGACGAGCAGGTGGTGGAGACCCCCCAGGACGCGACCGGCGAAGGGCCGGCGAGCGTCCAGTAGGCCGGGCTACGCCTCCTCGACGGGGAGACGCCGCTCGGCCGCCAGCACCGCTGCCAGCAGCCGCTCGGGGGAGAGCTCGACGAGGCAGCGGGTATGCCCCAGGGGGCAGGTACGCTGGAAGCAGGGGGAGCAGTCGAGGGCAAGGTAATGGATCTCCGCCCTGTCGGTCAGCGGCGGCGTATAGGCCGGCGACGAGGAGCCGTAGAGGGCGTGTACGCGGGTCCCCGCCGCCGCGGCCACATGCATCAGCCCCGAGTCATTGGTGACCACCTGGCGGCAGTCCGCCAGCAGGTCCACGGCATCGGCGAGCCGCGTCCTGCCGCACAGGTTGTGCGCCCCCGACAGGCCTTCGGCAATGACAGCTCCCGCCTCGACATCCTTGGGCCCACCCAGCACGCGGACCTCGAACCCCTCCTTCACCAGCGCCTCGGCCAGGGCGCGAAAGTGTGCCAGCGGCCACTGCTTGGCGGGGCCATACTCGGCCCCGGGCATCAGGCCGATGGCCGGCCGTGACGACAGCCCGTGGGCGCGACGCAGCTCGGCAAGGTTGTCGTTATCCACGGCGAGGTGCGGTCGCGGGATCGGGAAGTCGCCGCCGGCCGCCGCCTCGGCAGCCAGCCCCAGCGCCACGAAGCGCTTTACCGTCTGGTCGAGCACGCCCTTGTCGAGGCGGCGCCGATCATTGAGCAGCACCAGTCGCTGCTCGCCGGTGAAGCCGGTCCGCCGGGGAATGCCCGCCAGGAAGGGGACCAGGGCCGACTTCCAGGAGCGCGGCAGCACGATGGCGCGATCGAAGCGGCCGCGCAGCGAGCGGGCCAGGGCGCGCCGGGTTGCCCAGCCGAACTCGCCATGCCCCACGTCCAGGGCGACCGCCTCGTCCACCTCGGGCATGCGCTCGAGGATCGGCAGCGACCAGCCCGGCGCTACCACGCCGATGCGGCAACCGGGGTGGTCACGCCTGAGCGTCATCAGCAGGCTCTGGGCCATCACCATGTCGCCGACCCAGGAGGGACCCACCACCAGAATGCGCTCGCCGCGAGCCTCTCCCGGCCCCCCCGAAGGGGCCGACTCAGCCATTCAGCCACTCCAGGTATTCGCGCACCCCTTCGGCCACGGTGCGGAACTCGCGATCGTAGCCGGCCTGGCGCAGGCTGCCGATATCGGCGCGGGTGTAGCTCTGGTAGCGCCCCTTGAGCTCGTCGGGGAAGTCGACGTACTCGATGCTGCCGCGGCCGTAGTAGTCGATCACCGCCTCGCCGATCGCCTTGAAGGGCTCGGCGCGGCCGCTGCCCAGGTTGAAGATGCCGGATGCCTGAGGGTTATCGAGGAACCAGAGGTTCACGCTGACCACATCGCCCACGTAGACGAAGTCGCGGCTCTGCATGCCCGCCTCGTAGCCGTCCCAGGCGCCGAACAGCTTGACGCTGTCGCCGCCGCGGATCTGGGTGTGGTGGTGATAGGCCACGCTGGCCATCTTGCCCTTGTGCTGCTCCCGGGGGCCGTAGACGTTGAAGTAGCGGAAGCCCACCACCTGGCTCTCGAACTCGTCCCAGCGGGCGCGCACGTACTGGTCGAAGAGCAGCTTGGAGTAGCCGTAGACGTTGAGCGGCTTCTCGTGCTCGGGCGCCTCCACGAACACCTCGCTGCCGCCGTAGGTGGCCGCCGAGGAGGCGTAGAGGAAGGGAATGCCGCGCTTCTGGCAGAAGTGCAGCAGCACCTTGGAGTACTCGAAGTTGTTGTCGAGCATGAAGCGCCCGTCCCACTCGGTGGTGTCCGAGCAGGCCCCCTCGTGGAAGATTGCCTCGATCTCGGGCAGCCGGGCCGGCTCACCCCGCAGTTCCGCCTCCACCCGGCGACGGAAGTCGTCCTTGTCCAGGTAGTCGCCGAGGGTGCAGTCGGCCAGGTTGACGAACTTGGTGCCATCCAGGAGGTCGTCGACCACCATCACATCCTGCCGGCCGCGCTCGTTCAGCGCCTTGACCAGATTCGAGCCGATGAAGCCGGCTCCGCCTGTCACTACGATCATGGGGAGAATCCTCTGTCTCGGGGCGTGCGCCTATAACCGATCTTCCGGTGATTGTATACTTGACGCCCTGTGAATTCATGGCCAACGGTGCTTTCCGCAATGACTCTCTCGTCCACGACATCCGCGACGACCTCCGGGTCGACGCCTGACGTCTCGACCTTCCAGGGGTTGATCCTGGCCCTGCAGCAGTACTGGGCCGACCAGGGCTGCGTGATCCTCCAGCCCCTCGACATGGAGGTCGGTGCCGGCACCTTCCACCCGTCCACCTTCCTGCGCGCCATCGGGCCCGAGACCTGGAACTCCGCCTACGTCCAGCCCTCGCGCCGTCCCACCGACGGCCGCTACGGCGAGAACCCCAACCGCCTGCAGCACTACTACCAGTTCCAGGTGGTGATGAAGCCCTCCCCCGCCGACTTTCAGGAGCTCTACCTGGGCTCCCTCAAGCACCTCGGCCTGGACCCTCTGGTCCACGACATCCGCTTCGTCGAGGACAACTGGGAATCCCCCACCCTGGGCGCCTGGGGGCTCGGCTGGGAGATCTGGCTCAACGGCATGGAGGTGACCCAGTTCACCTACTTCCAGCAGGCCGGCGGCATCGAGTGCTACCCGGTCACCGGCGAGCTCACCTACGGCCTCGAGCGCATCGCCATGTACCTGCAGAACGTCGACAGCGTCTACGACCTGGTCTGGACCATCGCTCCGGACGGCTCCAGGGTCACCTACGGCGACGTCTACCTGCAGAACGAGCGCGAACAGTCCGCCTATAACTTCGAGCACGCCGACGTCGACTTCCTGTTCGGCGCCTTCGACCAGCAGGAGCGCGACTGCACCCGCCTGCTCGAGGCCGGCCTGCCGCTGCCCGCCTACGAGCAGGTGCTCAAGGCGTCCCACACCTTCAACCTGCTCGACGCCCGCCACGCCATCTCGGTGACCGAACGCCAGCGTTTCATCCTGCGCGTGCGCACCCTGGCCCGGGACGTGGCCCACGCCTACTACGACTCCCGCAAGGCCGCCGGCTTCCCGCTGGCTCCCGAGGCCCTGCGGAAGGAACTGCTTGCCGACGAGGGAGACGCTTGAGCATGGCTGCCAATACCCTGCTGGTTGAACTGGGCGTCGAGGAACTGCCGCCGAACGCCATCGACACCCTCTCCGACGCCCTGGCGGACGGCCTGAGCCGCGGGCTTGCCGACGCCGAGGTGGCCCACGGCGAGGTACGCGCCTACGCCACTCCGCGCCGCCTGGCGGTACGCATCGAGGCCCTGGCCGACAGCCAGCCCGACCGCGAGGTGGAGAAGCGCGGCCCGGCGCTGGCCGCCGCCTTCAAGGATGGCCAGCCCACCAAGGCCGCCGAGGGCTTCGCCCGCTCCTGCGGCGTCACCGTGGACGAGCTGATCCACCTGGAGACCGACAAGGGCACCTGGCTGGGCTATCGTGAGCAGCAGCGAGGGGAGTCCACCGCTGCCCTGCTGCCCGGCATCCTGCAGAAGGCGGTCGCCGCGCTGCCGGTCCCCAAGAACATGCGCTGGGGGGCCTCCCGGGTGGAGTTCTCCCGCCCGGTGCACTGGCTGGTGATGCTCTACGGCAGCGAGGTGGTCGAAGCCGAGGTCCTGGGCCTGGCGGCAGGTCGCACCACACGCGGCCACCGCTTCCACGCCCCCCAGGCCATCGAGCTGGCCCATGCCGACGACTACCTGGAGGCGCTGGAACAGGCCTGGGTGCTGGCCGACCGCGACCGCCGTCGGGAGCGCATCCGCGAGCAGGTGCTGGCCGAGGCGGAGGTCCAGGAGGCCACCGCGGTCATCGACGAGGCGCTGCTGGTCGAGGTCAGCGGCCTGGTGGAGTGGCCGGTGGCCCTGACCGGCAGCTTCGACGAGCGCTTCCTGGAGGTACCGGCGGAGTCGCTGATCTCCTCCATGAAGGCCAACCAGAAGTACTTCCACCTGCTCGACGACGCAGGCAACCTCAAGCCGCTGTTCATCACCATCTCCAACATCGACAGCCAGGATCCCCAGCAGGTGATCGAGGGCAACGAGAAGGTGATACGTCCGCGCCTGGCCGACGCCGCCTTCTTCTACGACACCGACCGCAGGCGTCCCCTGGCCTCGCGTATCGACGAACTCGCCGGCGTGGTGTTCCAGAAGCAGCTCGGCACCCTGGCCGACAAGGCCCACCGCAGCGCCGCCGTGGCCGCCTTCATCGCCGGCCAGATCGAGGGCGACGTGGGCCATGCCCGCCGCGCCGCCGAGCTGGCCAAGTGCGACCTGGTCACCGAGATGGTGCTGGAGTTCCCCGAGCTGCAGGGCATCATGGGCCGCTACTACGCCGAGCATGACGGCGAGCCGGCCGACGTCGCCCAGGCGCTGGAGGAGCAGTACCTGCCGCGCTTCGCCAGCGACGCCATCCCCCACAGCCGTACCGGCCTGGCCCTGGCCCTGGCCGATCGCCTGGACACTCTGACCGGCATTTTCGGTATCGGGCAGCGACCCACCGGCACCAAGGACCCCTTCGCCCTACGGCGTGCGGCCATTGGCGTGCTGAACATCCTGGTCAAGGGCGAGCTCAACCTGGACCTGCGCGAGCTGCTCGAGCTGGCCGCCGCCCAGCACCAGGAGCTGCCCTACGCCGAGACGCTCGTCGACGAGGTGCTCGCCTACATGCTCGACCGCTTCCGCGCCTGGGGGCAGGACGAGGGCATCTCCGCCGAGGCCTACCTGGCCGTGCGCGCCCGCCCGGTGACGCGCCCGCTGGACTTCGCCCGCCGCCTGCGTGCCGTCCAGGCCTTCGCCGGTCGCGAGGAGGCCGCCGCCCTGGCCGCCGCCAACAAGCGGGTCTCCAACATCCTGGCCAAGCAGGGTGGCGATGCCGGCAGCCAGGTGGACCCGCAGCTGCTTCAGGAGGCCGCAGAGAAGGCGCTCCACGAGGCGGTCAGCGCCCAGCGGGAGCGCGTCATGCCGCTGTTTGCCGAGGCCCGCTATGCCGAGGCGCTGGACGCCCTGGCCAACCTGCGGGAACCGGTGGACGCCTTCTTCGACCAGGTCATGGTGATGGCCGACGACGAGGCCGTCCGCGGTAACCGCCTGGCCCTGCTGGCCGATCTGCGCGCCCTCTTCCTCGAGGTGGCCGATATCGCTCAGCTACAGCAGTAACCCTCGCCGCTCAGGAGAGGAGAAAGGCCGGCAGCCAAGCTGCCGGCCTTTTTCATGCCTGGCCACCCCGCCATGTTTCACGTGGAACACGCGCACCTCTCGCCTCTCGCCT
>Ga0209075_1001247_pt1 | contig 24261 bp, 16 predicted proteins | sample Stecom2011_FD_187523 | JGI IMG/M metagenome (GOLD analysis project Ga0209075, IMG submission 187523) | Agricultural soil microbial communities from Utah to study Nitrogen management - Steer compost 2011 (SPAdes) (version 2) | ecosystem: Environmental > Terrestrial > Soil > Agricultural land...
AATTTGGGTTCTCCCAAGAGACAGGTTAGTTCATCTGAAACCAGTTGTTATCTTTACTAACCTTTTCGATAAATTTATCGTCTCAAAAGCTTAAATCTAGGTATCCTTTAGAATAGTATATAAAAATGATTCTCTACAAAATTAGTTCTGTAAAGAATCGATTATGTTGTAATTAAATTTCTTTTATTTTTTTCCTGAATCCACAAAATGGTTACAGTACGAGTTAGGGTGGAAGTTATCAAACTCTTCCAACTCCCAAGTTCTCGGGTTAGTAAACATAGTGTAAAGAATATAAAGGAACAAAATAAGGCCAAAAGCACTTATTAAAGACCCCACGGAACAAACCTTATTCCAGAATATGTACACGTCTGGATAATCAGGTATACGTCGAGGCATACCATAAAGACCCAAGAAGTGCATTGGGAAGAAAGTTACGTTAACTCCGATAAAAGTCAAAAAGAAATGAAGCATACCCAGTCTTCGGCTATAAACAAAACCGAACAGTTTCTCAGCCCAGTAATAAAAACCTGCGAATATAGCGAAAACCGCACCCATAGACAAAACGTAGTGGAAATGTCCTACTACGTAGTAGGTATCATGGAAAGCGATATCGATACCGCAGTTAGCTAAAACTACACCGGTCAAACCACCAACAGTAAACAGAAGCAAAAATCCACAAGCGAACATAAAAGGTACCGTAAATCTAATTTGGCCTCCCCACATAGTCGCTAACCAACTAAAAACTTTTATACCTGTCGGAACCGCAATAATCATCGTAGCAGCCGTAAAATAAGCTCGGGTATCGACATCCATACCAACTGTATACATGTGGTGCGCCCAAACTATAAAACCTAAAACACCAATCGATACCATAGCGTAAACCATACCAAGATATCCGAAAATTGGTCTATTTACAGTACCTGAAACAACATGACTGATAATACCAAAACCTGGTACAATTAGTATATAAACCTCAGGGTGGCCAAAGAACCAGAACAAGTGCTGGTAAAGGATGGGATCACCGCCCCCCGAAGGATCGAAGAATGTAGTATTAAAGTTACGATCTGTTAATACCATAGTAACAGCTGCCGCTAAAACAGGAAGAGATAGTAGAAGCATCCAAGCAGTTACGAACACCGCCCAAACAAACAGAGGCAATCTATGCCATCCGATATGAGGAGCTCTCATATTTATTATAGTAGTAATGAAGTTTATAGCACCCAATAGTGAGGAAACCCCCGCTAGATGAATTGTAAAAATAGCCAAATCTACAGCCGCACCAGGATGACCTTGCAAGCTACTAAGAGGAGGGTACAAAGTCCATCCGGTACCTGAACCTACCTCTATAAAAGAAGAAAGAAGCATCAAAATTAACGAAGGGGGTAATAACCAAAAACTAATATTATTAAGTCGAGGAAACGCCATATCTGGAGCACCTATCATAATAGGAACCAGCCAGTTACCAAAACCTCCCATCATAATAGGCATAACCATAAAGAAAATCATAATTAGACCATGAGCCGTGATTATGTTGTTATACAACTGGTAGTTATTCATAAGAGGGCCAGGTCCTGGAGTTGCTAACTCTAGTCGAATAAGAACAGAAAGATAAGTTCCTATTAAGCCGGAAAATACACCGAAAATTAAGTACAGAGTACCTATATCCTTATGGTTGGTAGAACAGAACCACCGCACAAACCAGTTTTTTAAGTCCTTTACGTTGAAAAGACTAAAGTCAACGTTGTTATTAGTAAACCACATATCTTTGAACACTTTTCTTCATTAAATAGTTTCTATCTTACCCGTCGGTGCTTCAGACCAAAACAGTTTCTCAAAAAATATAATTGCTGGGCCTATAACCAAGAAATATAGAAAGTAGATAGCTGTTAACGTCTGTCCCACAAACACGAATGGTTGCTCGGCAGCCATACTCCCGATCCAACCTAATAGAAAACATGCAACTAAAAAGAACCAAAACGCTATTCTAGAAAGAGGTCTAAAACGCATACTTCTAGTCTCCGCTTTAAACAACCAAGGCAATAGAAATAACATAACAATTGCAGCACCTAAAGCAACTACACCACCCAATTTATCAGGTATAGAGCGCAGGATTGCATAAAAAGGTAAGAAATACCATTCAGGAACAATATGTGCTGGGGTAACCATAGGGTTAGCCTGTATGTAGTTATCGCTGTGACCCAGTAAATTCGGCACAAGCAGAACTAGTGAACAAATAACGTAAAGGTACGCAACGAAACCGAACAGATCCTTAACCGTATAATACGGAAAGAAACCAACAAAATCTGAACGCAAGAAAATTCCTAACGGGTTATTAGAACCCGACTCGTGTAGAAGTAAAATATGTATGAAAACTAATGCCGTAATCACAAAGGGTAAAAAATAATGCAAACTAAAGAATTTAGTTAAAGTCGCATTCGAAACAGAATACCCGCTCCAAAGCCATATAACTATGTCATTACCAATCTTAGGAATCGCGGAAAATAGATTAGTAATTACCGTAGCAGCCCAAAAGCTCATCTGTCCCCACGGAAGTACATACCCTAGAAAAGCTGTAGTTATCATCAACAACAGTATTAGCACGCCCACAACCCACAATGCCTGCCGAGGATGCATGAACGATCCATAGTACACCCCTCGAAAAACATGTACGTAAACAACCATAAAAAATATGGAAGCTCCGTTAGCATGCACATACCGCAACAACCAACCATGATTAACATTCCTCATAATGTGTTCAACGCTAAGAAACGCTAAATTCATCTCTGGGGCGTAATGCATAGCGAGCAGTATGCCTGTCAGTATCTGGATAACTAAGCCCACAAGGGCGTATACTCCAAAGTTCCATAAGTAACTTAGGTTAACCGGAGCGGGGTACAGAAAAAGCATTCGGTAAATAGCATAGAAAATAGACCGACTACCAACAGGATCAGAAAACGTAAAACTATAAAAGCTTAAAAACAAAAAGATATGGAAGGCAAAGCGATTAAACTTTTACTTTAAAGGGCCTACTTGCACAACTCTTTTACATTTAGTATTCTACCTCTGGATAAGCAAACTTTATAGTTTTTAATAGTAATCCGGGCTGTATACAATTACGATTTATATTAGGTGGAGGCGATCAAACTTTATGTTTTTTTCTTACTGTGTAATTGGAGGTAAAAATCTTTTTCTTATATAAGAAAAAGATTTGCAACTAGGTAAACAATAACAAAAATGCCATCATTATACCTAGAAGACCAACCGCCTCAGTAAGAGCGAAACCCAAAATTGCGTACTGAAATAACTCATTCTTCAAACCTGGGTTACGAGAAAAAGAAACCAACAACGAACCAAATACAACACCAACTCCTGCACCAGCACCTACCAAGCTAATAGTAGCTAAACCTGCAGCCAAAACTTTAGCACATTCTAATCGAACATCCATATTTATATACTTTAAAAAATAAAAACTTTAATTAATACAAGTAGGCATAAATTCATAGTAAAAGTCGAAGATTCCCTCCAACAAAAACCTCTTCTGCGAGCAAAGATTAAATTTTATAAAAACTATTTAGTCTTTGCAAATTAGCTCTAAACTGAAGCGATATTTGCTCAAAACCCTGAAGATCATCCGACATTATAATAGCAGGCAACTTATAACTAACAACCATATTTGAGCGAGGTATTAACTTCCTATTCACCCAGCTAACCTTAAAACGTCTGTTATGCAAGGTAGTTTTATCCATGTCGAACGTTATCAAATCTCCCCGTTTTATGAGATAGTTGTAATCACTAACAATAGAGCCGTTCACCTTTATATGTGAGTGCTGTACTAACTGCTTCGTAAGCTTCATACTATTAAAAAAACCGGAGCGTACTAAAACCATAAATAGACGTGATTCCATAGAACGCAGAAAACGAAAAAAATAGTCATTTTGGTAGCTGTGGAAGTGTTTATAAAGCGATCTAAAAGAGGACTCCGCTATAAAACCATAGAAAAACTTTAACTTGCGTTTCTCCTCTAAACCCAAACGATGTGGAGTTTTACGACCACCGCGGGTTTTTTTATTCCTGTTTAAAAGAACATCCATGTAGTCTTTATTAGTAAAACGGCTAGCTTTGAACAGACGCTTTTTACCTCGAAATTTGTTAAACTTAAAATCCCGCGAACCCCTCCACCGATTGCTGTAGTGGTCTCTCTTCTCGAGCCCTTTCTTCTCTTTAACAACCATAACTCTTACAGGCTTACGCTTTTTACCCCAGAACCATCCCTTTTTGTGACGTTTCTTATCGAGACGACTCTCATTGAAGATACCATAAACCTGCTTAAAAGTCAACGCTTGACCCGAAATTATATACCTTTTTGACCGAGCCTTCTTAGAGGGCTTAAATAAGGTAAAGGGCTTTAACTTCAAAGCCTCTCTACGTTTCAAACTCCTAAGATAATCGGAACGACGAAATTCGAACATCCTGTTATCTAACGGGGATCGTTTCCCAAACTTAAACCGTTTAAAAACCGTATTAAACGCCAACAAGGGCCTAAGCGCGGGTCTTGCAGAAGAGGAATTTCTACGCAAAAAACATTTCGTTACCGACCCTCTATTATAGGCCGAAGAAACCATAAAATCGGACAGGTGATCATATATTGTACTATAGTACTTTGAACGAGAACGGTTCAAGTAAACATTCAAAGAAAAGAAGCGTCGTTTAAAGCTTGAAAAAAAGTTCTTTGAGCTATCCAAAAACCAAGAAGGGTTACGAAGTTTTATAAATCTAGAAAACTGCGGACTATATACCTTAGTGGGTCGTATAAGACTATGCTCATCCAGAAGATTAGTATAAACACGGGAAAGGTCTCGTGCGCGGGGAGAAATCAGTTTAAATTTACGTTTAAACTCAGCTGCGCGACCACGTCTATTCCTAAACTTCCACTTATGTTTATGCTCCTCAGGCCATCTTCTAGTTGCCTTAGCTCTAATTGATTCAATAAAATTCTTCTGATTCTCAACTTGCCACGGCGCAAGGTACCGGCGGTAACCCTTAGCTATCCACTTATTATCAGAGCGCTGTCCTCTACGAAGCTTTATAAGGCCTTTGTGATACCGAGAATTTCTTCGATAAAGCGCAATGTTACTTCCTGCATAATTTTTTAGTAGGCTGCTTCTTCGAAACTGGTACAACGGACCAAGCAAGTAACCATTTTTACTGTTACCTCTAGACAATAAACTAACGAAGTTTAAAGTTGGTCTGGTATGAATCCTCTTAACAAAACTACTTAAACTAAATCGCCGCCTTATCTTTATATCTTGCGGTAAGCGTTTAGCTGCTCGGAACCAGTTAATGTATGCCCTATTATGCTTTAACAAATATAACATACGCCGGCTTTTACGGTACCTTTTAGGCGCAGCCCCTCTATAAGGAAATACTTTATGACGAATAAACCTACGAAGTAAGCGTAGTCTTTTACTAGAGTAAAGAATATCACCCCAAAGGTCTATTTTTAACCTCCTACATATCTCTAACCTGCTTATACCCTTATGTTTCATTTAAACGTTTTTTATTTTATGTTATAAATCACTGTGCCGGGAAGTGGAATCGAACCACTATCTCAAGTTTTTCAGACTCACACTCTAACCGTTGAGCTACCCCGAAAACAGCAAAAAATCTCTCACTTGGCGGAATTGGTAGACGCGTTAGACTTAAAATCTAATCCCCAACAGGGGTTATCGGTTCAAGTCCGATAGTGAGAAAATATTTTTCCTTTTATTAACTATTCACTACCCGCAGGGCGGGATCCTTTATCGACAACAATGCTTTTTTTAACTGTGTCCGGAAACTCGCTATTTGTAACATTGGCCTCCTCCTCAGTTTTATCGTGAGATTTCTTGGACTTGCGGTTGCGGTAACCGATTTGGTTTGAAACACCCTTGTCAGGCCGAGTATCTTGAACATTCTCTTTACCCTTTCCTTTAGAATAATTACCGCCTTTATCTTCCCAAACCCTCTTATTCTGAGCAGGTCCTACAGCGTTACCATCTCTACCCTTTCCTCTGTTATCCCAACCTTTCCCCCTATAATTAGGATCGTAAGGTTTTTTAGGGTAGTTTCTATCTTTCTTTCCGTATTCAAGTTTATAGGGGACATTACTGTCTTTAGAACCAGTATGACGATCTTTCCAATCCTTTCTGTAGTCTGGATCATAGCTTCCAGTATTAATATCTTTGTTATACTTCCCCCTGTAATTAGGGTCATAAGGTTTTTTAGAATAGTAGCTATCCTTGCCCTTTACTTTATTATCCCAACTCCTATTTTTATAGTCTGGGTTATAGGGAACGTTATTACCCTTAGACCAGTCCTTTCTTGTATAACCAGAATTAGAGGATACATTGCCGTCTTTAAACCGAACTCCCTTGTAATCTAGATTGTAAGAAACATTACTGTCCTTAGAACCACCTTTATCTTTCCAACCCTTTCTCTTATAATCTGGGTTGTAAGAGGTATTGCCCCTAGACCCATCCTTATTACCCCAATTTCTATTTTTATAGTCGGGATTATAAGAGGATCTTCTAGAATAGCCGCCATCTTTATGCCCGCCTCTATCTCTCCAATCTTTCTTGTTATGGTTGGGATCGTAAGGAGCGTTATCACCTTTAGACCAGTTTCTATTCCTGTAATTAGGGTCGTAAGGTTTTTTAGTATCCCGGTTAAAACCGGAGAAACCCTTGCCTCTGTTTTTATGCCAAGGCTTATTACCCTTACCGTGTTTGAAGCCTCCCCGTTTAAACGGCTTAGGCAGCAGCGACCCAATAGTCTTACGAAACTTGTGGACTTTACCGGTACGTCTAAAGAACGCTTCGGACCTAAGTTTTCGAGTTTTTACAAGATACTGGCGGAGCGTTCTAGGAAATAAAACAGTTTTACGCTCCGACGCAATCTTAGCTTCCGACTTTCTCATAAAAGAGGGGTATTTCGTAGAAAGGATTCTATAAACCCTAAGTACGTGTCGTTGTGTCGGAGTAAAATTCCTTACTAACATAGCTCGATGATTTCCAGTTAAGGTAGGAAAAGCAAGTTCAGGCCTTTTACCAGAAGAGGTCTCAGTAATCTTCCTTTTCCTAGGCTTCAACTCAACGTTTTTTTTTAAAGCCTTCTCATAACTTCCCCTGTTTATCTTATCTAAATCCTTTAACCACTTAGGTTTATTCTTAAGAACCGGGTCCTTAACCTCCTCCTCCTGTTTCTTACCTAAACTACCCAAAAGCTCAACAAATACTTCCCTGGTGGGCGATTGTTCAGGGCTCCTCTTAGAGCGGGGAGGGGTATTTTTGCGAAAAGGTTTATCTTTGCTATACCGATCATTGCCTTTATTGCCGAACTTATCATTTTTGTGATACTTACCGTCTTTACCTTTATTTAACCAACCTCTGTTGCCGTTTTTATTAAACCGGTCACTCACCTGTTTATTAGCTTTATTGCGATCTAACAACTTTTTCACGTACAACTGCTCGTTAAAGCCGGAGATCTTACGAAGTTTCCCTAATCTCGAAACAGTCCTAAACTTTTTACCAAATTTTTTAACACGCGCGCGCAGCTTTAGAATCGAAAACCTTCGTCGATTTACCGCTAAATTCAGAGCCCTAAACCTTTTAGCTTGAGCACTAATAACCCCCAACTTGTTAGTAAACCTCTTAAGACGTAGTATCTTCTTACGCTTCTGTATAATTTGTCTAAAAATTGCTCGGTAAAAGAATAAGGTATTTAGACGCTTAGCCATATAACCGTGGGCAAAGTAACCCAGTAAAGGGAATACTTGACGAAATATACTGCGATCAACCATAAAATTTGGTAAAAGGAGCGTATCAGAAGAATGTCTATTAGGCCTATTCAACCGTCTTAAACGACTAGACAATATCTTCGCTTTTTTAAGTAATGCTTCTACACGCAAACCTCTTCTTTTCGCAACCGTTAAAAGTTTACTTAACTTATTAGGGCGTTTTATTACAAGCGAGGCTCTAAATAACCTGTTAGCCCTTCTTCTCCTTAACAACCGCATTCTACGCGCATACTGCCGCGAAACCTTAGCTTTCTCTGGGCGCGTTGACGAAGCCTTCCATTTCGGCAGAGATTCAAGCTTCATACCTACAACCAATCGACTGCGACGAAGCTTCTTTGCAATCACCGATGGTGATTCCGGCAGAGTTGGGCGATTCGCAACATACTCTTTTCCGCGAATAGGTATTAACTGCCCTATATTACCCTTGCGTAACCTTGCCGTAGTCATCCCCCTAGCCCTTTCCGAGCCACCAGGTACTTTAAAAAAACTAGACGATCTCCAACTACCGCTCTTGTAAACGACCGGATTAATCTGGGAAACCCTAAGCTTCGGAAAAGCCTTAAAGATAAAAAACATCCTAGCCAGCTTTATAGAAAAAAGCTTAGATTTAAGAGTACGTCTAAGGAAAATACTCTTTATGAAGCGTTTGAAAATAGAGTAATGTCGAAGAGTCCTAAACCTTAAAGACTCTGCATTCAAATCTAAAAACAGCTTTACGAAAAATACCGTTGATTTAAATGACTTGTAGTTACTCAAAAGCATATAGGTAATTCTAGAAAAACTAATACTAGTATCTCCGGTAACAATTGTAGGTATTTTGATAGCACGTGCTTCATTTACTATAAAACCCATACTATCATTAGCCCCGAACATCATCAATATGTCCGGAAATTGGAAAAAGAAACCAATCCTTCTTAGCGCACCCTCCTCCTTCAATGCAGTTCTAAAAAGAACCTTATAGTTAGTTAGTAATCCCGGAACCCAATCCCTAACATATGAAAGAGAAAGCGCAGAGAATTCACTAAACAGATCCTCGTAGTCATGAAAACGGTAACCGAAAGATACCGCTGGGTGGGACCTCCTAACCAAAGAACCGAACAGGAACAACGAGGCTCTCCGAGCTAAAAAACAACTGTAGTTTAAATCGGCAATAACATGGCCCTTACGTGCCCCCAAAGCAAGAAACCGAGATTCAGGACTTATCTCATGAGGATCCCCTACCAAATAGTTATCGGTACTAATAAAACTTGTATACTTTAGTCTATAAAATGAAACCATTTTTTATTTGTGTTTAACAATTCTTTTTTCTATTCCACACATTGGAAGGTGACCGAGTGGCTTAAGGTGCCAATTTGCTAAATTGGTTGTACAATCTTGTACACATGGGTTCGAATCCCATCCTTCCCGTATTAATTTTACTTATGTACGCTCTTTTACGCATTTATATGCAAACTCTGTAATCGCTTGACCCCTAAAAGATTAGGATTTTTATAATTGAATCTATAAGACGCCTCTCCTCTTGTAAAAACCTCAAATGAGTTGGACTTATCTGTTTTAGAAACACAAACACCGGAAACCCTGGCGCTGACGTTTAACTCAGAAATAAAGAATACAACCACAAGATCTCCAACAGCGAAATAGTCATTAAATTTAAAAAAATCATTCCCTAACTCCATAACATAAAGGATTTTTTCTCTATTTTGATAGAAACGATGCCAACTCCGATGCAAGGATCGTGTCTGAGAACAGAGCCCGTCCAAATACTCCTCTAGGCTTTAAGCAGAACATCAAATCGTTTGACGGCGTAAAAAAACAAATGCCCAGAAAATCTTTTATCTGCGCCCCATCTCTAATATAAATATAGTAGACATTATTGTATTTGCTAGCCAAAGACCGTTTAAGGATCGACAACGAATGGGCATTCAGCCACACCGGAAATTTATACTTACGGCTAAGTTTCTTAAAAATACCAAAAGTGGACTCTAGGTTATTACGCACCAAATACGGCTTAAGGTTTTGCATAGAGCGCTCACCCTTTTTTTTATCTGCTTTAACCTCAAAATAGTTATCAATATCAAATATCGTTACTTTTTTAAAATAGAACTTCATCAGTACGGTTTGTGCAAACTTTAAACTACCTAAAAGCTAGGCTCCGATACCGGCACAAGAGCGCCCACCAAATCTACCAAGAAGTTGTAGAAACAATTGTTATAGAAAAGGATAACAAAGTAAACAACTATAGAAAATAGAATAGCGAAATATGCAGGATAACTTAATTTTCTATAAAAAACTGGAGCGTAGTAGTACCCAGAGTGATTCTCTACAGTAACAAAACGGTATAGCCGCAAATAATAGAACGAGGCTACAAGATTGGCAACCAGTAGTAGTACGATTTGGTAAGCCCCAAACCCGCCTAACGAAACGTGAGTAGTCCAAAGGACATAGAATTTCATGACGAAGTTTAAAAGTGGGGGGAAACTTAAAAAAGAGACAAGCACTAAGCATAATGTTAAATAAACCAGTCTACTAACAGATTTAAAGTAACCGAACTGGCCTAAATAAAGAGGCTCGTTCCACACTTTTAACGATCTAAATTTTACACTAACATAAAACGAAAAGAATAAGAAATTAACTACTACGTAGAATGTTAAATAAAGTATTGCAGAGGCGTACCCCAGAATCGAAAATGAACCAAGAGCTATGAATATAAAGCCTAGGTTAGTTATGGCACTATAGCCCCAAAGCCTCTTTATTCTAGACTGCACAAGACCTCCTACAGCACCAATCACAATTGTTATAAAACCGGAATAAATGAACAAACTGTTCAGGCTTGGTAGTCCGTAAAACCATCCCGCGGCCGGAAAGTTATAATGCAGGTTAACCAACAGATACCCCAAATCTGATAGGAAAAACAATAACTTAACAAGTAGAAAAAGGATACTAAACTTACCGAAAACCGTTACGAAAACCATTACGGGGGTCGGAGCTCCATCATAAACATCTGGAGTCCAGGAATGGAAGGGGAATATCGAGAATTTAAAGAAAAAACTAAAGAAAATAAAGAAAAATCCAAGCAACGCTATAACCAGTATACCTATGCTATCGTCTAAGTAGTTAAGCAAACGAAAAAATATGGAATACTCGTAAAAATTAAGAACAGAGGTTACTCCGTACACTAGCGTTATACCAAAAAGCAGTAAGCCGGTAGATAAAGCTCCCAAAACCAGGTACTTAAGACCCGCCTCGGTAGACATAGCGCTAGTCCTGTTCAAACTCACAAGTACATAAAGGATAAAACTTTGAAGTTCTAAATTTACGTAAAAAGAAAGAAAATTATTACACGAAACAATAAGCAGGGAAGCTAAAAGAATAAGAAGTAATAGGTAAAATGCCTCAAAATTAAACAGGAAACTAGTTCTCTTAGATATATCACCGCCCTCATAATATAGGTAAAGTAAAACGCCAAACATCAGGAAAGTTAAAGAAACCAAAACTTTACCGAAGTATACGAAATTCGAAACGTCATATGAACCATACATCAAAATCTCAGCTAAACCATCTGAGTTGTAAAAATACTCGAACGAAATAAAAAGTAGGAAAAGAGACAACACCAGAGTGGTCGCTACAAAACTCCTAAAACAATCCATGGAGCCTCGCAGCAAATTAATAGTATAGGGGTAAAAGTGGCCCCACCTAAAGCTAGTCTTATCCAACAAGTGGGAACCACTATAGTAATTAAATGACAACAAGCCCATTACTAGAAAAACAAGGGACCCAAAAAAGACATAAAATTCTGGAACAGTGTAAAAAAATTCAAAACCAAGCATGAAATGACAAAAAAATCACAACCTGGCCTCTAATAGCCCAACAAAGCTAACAAAACAGTTATCCCATCCGAGAAGTACCAGAAGTAGCTTGAGGCCGCGTAATTCATATGAATAGTTAAAAATAGAAGTGGGGCGGTATATACGATCTCAGAGATACGCCAATCCCAAGCAGTTTCAGCTTTTTCGACTGCTCGGTAATCGACGCTTAAGTGTTTTAACTTACTCTCTACAGGAACATACTTTACAAAATACTTATAATCAGAAGTAATTGTACCATAAACCATACGATTTATAAATAGGAAGTGAGCGATAGCTGTAACACAAACGCCGATTAAACATAGAAATGCTACAAACGGGGAAGTTCTAAAAATACCCATTAAAATATGCAACTCTGCGATAAAACTTCCAGAAACCGGAAAACCTGCATTAGCGACCAACGCAAAAAACATCAAGAAAGATATAACCGGCATACGGCTGGCTAAATCAGGCATATAAAAAACTATACGGGTGTGATAACGATCGTAAATCATACCCGCTACAAAGAAGAGTAGGCCCGCAACAACAGTGTGGGCTAGCATAGTATAGTAGGCACCCTGTAACGACAAAGCATCTGGAGAGAATAAAGCTACAACCATCAAATTCATATGAATGACCGACGTATAGGCGATAAACTTCTTAAGATCAACCTGTCTAAAAATGATAAAGGAACAGTAGAGTGTACCAAGAGTACCAACCGCCATACCCAAAACTTGGTAGTAGTCATAGGCCAATGGGAAAAACGGCATAACATATCGAAATATACCGAAACCGGCCATTTTCAAGAAAAGAGCCGCCAGTATAACTGAACCTACAGTCGAAGCCTCACCATGAGCTTCGGGCAACCATATGTGGAAAGGGAAAATAGGCATCTTTATGGCTAACGATAAAAACAATAGAGCAAAAACGGTTAACTGCATAGAATATTCAAACTCAACTGGAGTAAGGTTACGAAGCATTAAATCATCGGTCGTAAACTCGAGGTAGTAAGACCATAGGTTAGTTGAACCTGTTTGGGCACTAAGTATAATTATAGACACTAAAAAGAATACCGATGCGAACATTGAAAAGAAGAAGTAGGTGTATGCAGCATAAGAGCGTCTGCTACGCGAACCCCAAACCGAAATAAGTAAAAACATAGGTAATATCGATAACTCCAGAAATATAAAAAAATGTAAGTAGTCGTAAGAAAGGAACACGTTCATTAAAAGCGGATCCATAACTAAAATTAAAGCGTACAGAAGCTTAGAACGTGGAGTCCCTGCTCGAACAGAAATAGCACACAAAAGTAATATAAGCGGAACCAGTAAGTAAAAAAACATAGACATATAGTCGACAGCAAGACCTACAGTCGTACTAAAGAATCCAAAATCAATATCAAAATACTTTAAGTATAAAGACATGTGGCCGCTAAAATCTAAATGGGCCACAACCCACAAATTTAAGAATAATTGAGAAATAAGTGCAAGAATAGAAAGGTACCTCCAAACGGAATCAGACTTCAGAGGCAAAATAAAAAACAGCAACGCAATCACTGGGATGGATAGACCCCAATGAAAATTTGTTACGATGTAGTGGAGATCCGTCCACGGGGCATCAGCTAAAATAGCAATAATAAAACTATCTGATTGGAACAGCATTATCTTTATATTTTATATTTTATATTTTATATTTTATATTTAAGTTACATAAAAATTTTAAGTAGTCAAAAATCCGTTTTACAAATCTTTTTTTTTGGGTTTTTTAGGCCCTGCTTTTTACAATAACATACAAAAAGCATAAAAGCTTAACTCTATTTTTTTAAAGAGTATTAAAATCTATACGGGGGTTGGGATAGAAGGATTCGAACCTACGCTCACAGATCCAAAGACTGCCGCCTTACCGCTTGGCTATACCCATACCCTTTCTGGCCTTACCCATTTTTTACCAGAACCTGCAGACAGACGCCAAGAAATTTTTTATTTTAACCTTAGTGTGGGTAAGGGCGATCCCGGCAGGGCTTGAACCTGCAACCTTATAGTTAACAGCTATACGCTCCACCAATTGAGCTACGGGATTACGCCGCCATTTTACATAATAACCAACCGCCTACAAAGATTTATAATACCTCGGCTCATTAGCCACAGAGCCCATATTATTATAACGGTATAAAGCAGCGCCTAAGGAATCGCCCTCATACCGATAACGGGGCTCATAATCTATGTAAAGCTTGTTTAGAAACACACCATTATCAATATCCTCAATCATCCTATTGTAATACTTTTCATCAAAGTACATGTCCTTAACCAAAACTGGATCAGCAAAATCGGCTGCTCTAAAGTCGAGTTCCGTATGATCCATAAGGTAGGCGACCTGACCTTGTCTATAAGAGTGGTGCGCTTCGGAGGACACCGTATCCAGAGACATCATATGTAAAAAATCAAGCTTGTAAAAGAGACCTTTACGGTTCCGCATATCGTAAATCTCCACATTTCTGCGCGAGTCTGATGGAAAAATTACATACCTAGATCCCCGCGTCTTATGGGTATACTGATCGCGCGATAGTGACTCTCCAGATAAGCCGGTTCTATACAAATCCCCTGAGTGACTTGAGTTAGGGGCTTCCCCGTACTGAGAAAACAGATAATTAGACAAAATCGAGCCAAATGTTAAAAGGAGTTGTAATGAGTAAAAAGAGTTAAAATTGTCTAACTCTAAAAAACCCATCCATCTACCAAAGGAAAGACCTCTATTATCGTAAAGATAAAGGAATATAGGAAAGAACACTATGAAGTTAAAATTCTCCTTTATGGGATTGCGTAATCCAGGAAATATAAAGTAGAGGATCATATATAAAACCCAAATACGGAAATACCACCAATTCGACTTATACCAGTGCCCTACAAGACCGTGGGTTATAATGTCCAGCTTACCTAGTCCGAGATCGTAATGGCTAAAACCCACAAAAAGATCGGGCTGATAAAAAAAGAGAGATAAAATCGAGACGATAGCTAAAAAAGATACTAACCAAAAAAATATCGAGTGGGCGAAATAGAGAATAACGATCAGGTTATTTCGCACCATAAAGGAAAGTAGTTTATAATACGTCAGCTTCAAAACAGAGACGATTGGTTCCAGAAGCATTCTAACAAACAATTGAAGGGTATCAAAAATAAGAAATAATTGTGAAGTTATAAAAAAAAACGAGAAGGTGCTAACATTATAAATGTATGCGAATACAGAAACAAAAGCGCGCGGAACCGCAATAAATAGATAAAGAGCAAATTGAAAAAAAATAAAAAAACAGAAAGTTATTTTAGGCGGCAATCTCACAAGGAAATGGACTAGCTGGAAAGGACTCCTTAGCAAATAGTACTTAAAACCCTTTCTGCTTGAAAACCACAAAACTAGTCTAGTCTTTAAGGAACTTCTTTTCGAAATAGAACGCAATTCCCTATAGAGAGAAATTCTACAGTACCGCTCATAAAAAGGAAACGGTATAAACCAGCACTTGACAAAATTTAATATAAAACTAATCAAACTAACACGCATCTCTATACTTATTTATCTGAGTCATTCAGAAGCCATCCGATAAAATCATCTATCTCCTTAATTATAAGGTCCAGCTCGTTATCAACGAGAGACTCTAAATTACCTTTCTTTACGCATATAACCAAAAATTTAACAAAATCTATAGGGAAAGTAATAAATCTATAAACGCACAGAATTAAATTAAGAATAAGTGCGTAAAACCATTTTAAAATCGATACCAAAGCTTTTAGCAAGCTGGCACTAAAAACAACAAGACCCAAAAAAATAGAGAAGGGGGACACCCTAATTGGATAAGTAAAAAATTCATACAAAGGTGCAAGCCCTTGTTTGCCGCGAGCAATAGAGGATGGTAATCGTACTACAAAAAATAGAAGAGAGAGATAGGCCCTAAATAGAAAATCTCCTATAACCTGCTTCAATTGAAATAATAAAGATACAACGGATCTGTAGAGGGTAGACAATACCTTACTAAAAAGACCGTACAAACCAGCAATACTGCCGAAAAACCCAATAGACACAATCTTAAAGAATGGGACGGGTTGCTGTCTGTACTTCAGATCATTATCGTCTGAAATCAATACCGGTAATCCAGACCGGCGGTCTGAGGCCAAGCCGGAATCGGGAAGCAAAACCCTTTTAAACCAAAAACGCTCTATCCTAGATTTATAATGAATTTTGGTCTTTAAATAATGATCGTAGTCATCCACAAACTGGCTAAAGTGACTACCAACAAACACCCTACCGCTAATATCTGTTATCGACCGATAATCGTTAAACGAAGAACGTAAACCCTCAGAAATTGAAATTTCACGGAATCTGCGTCTATCGAACAGTTTATCGACAAGTTTACGACCGAAACGGGGACTCGTATAGTCATAGTTATTATATGAAAAAACCGGATCCTCCAACAGACGGTTTTGGGAGTATTCAAACCAAGTTAGTCCTCGATTAGGGCTAGCAACTGCCCTTCTATAATGGATCCAAAAATCGGGATTTTTACTTCTATTACGCAAAGTACTGCTAAATATATTATAGTAGAAGTTAACAGCCGGAATCAAATTGAACCTTAACAAACGACTAAAAAGCTTAGACCTGTAGTATTCAGGGAAGCTAGAAAAATTAAAGTTGTGTACCAGCCCCATGCTTATATACCTGTGATACTCGAAGACTCTAACCGCATTGTAAGCAGGCTCCTCAAGATTAGCCTCTAGCTTCCCGAAAGAGTAATCAAAGCGCAACGATCTACGTTTTTTTACGGGTTGGTAGAAAAACCTTGCATTATGGATTAAATCGTGGCTGGAACTAAGCTCGCCGCTCTCATGCTCGTAACGCCCGTTAAAGTAAACACTGAACGGAATATGACCTAAAAAATACTTATCTAGGTCAAAGGTTCCTGAGTTATTATAGTAATTACCAACCTTGGAGGAGGATATACTACCAAACTGCTCAAAACGGAAACGTTGACCCAAAGTCGACAGGGTTATTAGCACCTCCCGAGCAATTAGCCTGCGTCCGCTCCTCGCTACGCTCTTCCTAAACGAACTTAGCTCAAGTAAACCTAGGTAACCACGAACAAAAGTTTTTAGGATTCCATAAAACCAGCCTAAAATTACATAGTAAAAAATCTTCACATAATAGACAATAAAGGAACACAGGTCGTAAGCGTACACAAGCGGTGGAATGAAAATAGCAAAGGTAATCACCTGCAAAAACCAAGGAAAGAAGCTTAACACCCTAAGTATAAAAAAGGTTAGATAAGATAAAATTTTCAGTAGCGACAAAGGAACCGAAAGAATCAGATACAGAAGTATAGTAAAAAACTCCGATCGAGGCGTAACGAAACCGATGAACCTAACCAAACCGTCTGAAAGTTTTAGATCTAAAAGATAAAGAGTATCTAAAGAAACCTCCAAGAATATGTAGGGAAACTTTATTAACCAATTTAAAAAAACGAAAAAACTTTGTATAAATCTGTACAAACCTATACACACAATACAAACAAGTACGGAGGCACCCGTGTAAGCCTTTGAAGCAAAAGATGTAAATTTTAACCAGCCTAAACCCGTATCATTACTATTTCTGTGCATCATATTTTATTTTTTTTAATAATTGAAAATTATAGGATTTTCGTTCATACCGGCAACAAGACTTGAACTTGCACCAAGGCAAGCTTGATCAGATTTTGAATCTAACGCGTCTACCAATTCCGCCATGCCTAATGAACTTTTTTTAGTATGGTAGAAATACAAAAGACAGTATGAAAAGGAAATAAATAACAAAAACCGTCAACGACGCTCCAAGCTCAGACTGAATAAACGCCACTGTACGAGTAGCTCCGTAGTTAAGAACATTTATAATACCGTAGGGACCTAAATACTCTAAATACCCCTTATCTACCTGAGTATAGATTACGCGAGAAATCCTAAACACAGAGATCGAAATAAACTTATTGTAAATAGAATCGAATAGCCATTTTTTACCCATAAAATTGTAAAAAGCCTTCAAAAATTTCGAAGAATCAAAAATTTCATCAAACCTCTTGCCAAAACGGGAATAAAGGTAGTAAGTAACAGTATAGCCGCCAAAGCTAAGGAATATGGGAAGAGTCTTTATGTACCCCGGAACAAAAAACTCATAGTATACTGAGTTAAAAGACATGTTCGATATAAACATAGAAGGACCCCAAAAAGTAGTGCCCATACCTATAATCGATTGCTGCAAGACATAGCCTGCAAAAATACTACCAAAAAATAACGGCAAAAGTATAACTAGGAAATACTTAGATATATCATTTATGACCTGAGTTCGTAGAAATAGGCCGCTTGCCTTATTGTACACGCCCTTGTAAACACTTGAGACTCGTAGGTTAGAGAAAAAAGTATAGTACAGGATCCGAAGAGAATAACACGCAGTAAAGAAAGCTGCTAAGGCACAAGACAGAAAACCGTAGTAAGCGAACGGAGAGGATCCTGAATAAGCCAATTCAATGATAGCATCTTTAGAATAGAAACCACTCAAAAATGGCATACCCGAAAGAGATAAAAACCCGACTAGCATAAAAACATAAGTTACCGGAAAAAACCTAGATAGGCGACCCATCTTACGTATATCCTGCTCATTGTTTAAATTATGTATTATAACCCCCGCAGTCAAAAATAGGAACGCTTTAAAGAAGGCGTGGGTAACAAGGTGATACATCGCAATATGATAACCGGAAAGGCCACACGCAACAAACATATAACCTAGTTGGCTAGTAGTTGAGAATGCGATAACCCTTTTTAGATCGAACTGGAACAGCGCAACCAAAGACCCGAATAAAGCTGTAAGGGAACCGATAACCACACACATATTCCGAGCAGACGGGACATGCTCAAAAATGTAGGAAAATCGAACAATAGTGTAGATACCTGCTGTAACCATTGTCGCCGCATGTAGAAGGGCTGAAACAGGCGTTGGTCCTTCCATAGCATCTGGGAGCCAAGTGTGTAAGCCTAATTGAGCAGACTTAGCGAACGCTGCAATTAAAATCAACCAAGCCAAAACAGTTAGTACACTAACGTCATAACCCAAAATCACTACAGCTAACGATTCAGGAGAGGTGCTCGAAAGAACGTCAACCATGGTAAAGGCAACCGAAAAAGAGGCTGTACCGAAAAAAGAAATAAAAACAAACATCGTCAAGAATAGAGCAGCATCCCCGAACTTATTCATTACAATTGCTTTCAACGAGGATTTGTTAGCCTCTTGTCGAGTAAACCAAAAATTGATAAGCAGGTAGGATGATAAACCAACCCCCTCCCAACCTATAAACATCTGAACAATATTGCCGCTTGTCACAAGTAACATCATGAAAAAGGTAAAAAGGTTCAGGAAAGACATAAATCTCATATAGAATGGATCAAAACCTAAATACTCAAATGAGTAAAGGTGGACGATTAGCGATATGAATGTTATGACAAAAAGCATAACTGCACTAAGGGCATCGAACTGAAAGGTAACATCCTGTATAAAAAAATCGCCAGCAATCCAATTATCGAGTCCCGGAGGACAAAGCCTGTAAATGTGAAGCGACTCGTTACCTAGAGTTACGTACAACAGAAACAATGAACAAACCCAAGAACTAAAAATAGCAGCAGAAGATACGAAATTTATAAGCACACCTGTAAATTGATAGTAGAAATAGGGTGCTGCGGGATCTTTAGCTGAGTATCTTTTAGGTAAAAGATACTCAGCTACATTTGAAATAATATTCTGCCCAAAGAAAATAAAAATAAAACTTATAAGAGGCATAAAAAGGAAAAAAACAAAATAACCTGAACTAATAAACTCTAAAACCGGATCGGTTATAGATTGTTGTGATACAACCTCAACATTGTAAGGTTTCAAAGTATTCCTTAAAAATACAAAGAATGAATTAAAAAAATTACTTGCAGACTCCATTATTTTTTCTGTATAACTATATTATTAACGGCAAGCCTCTAGCCTTTTAGCGATATCAATGAATCTACCGCAGCCGTATTACGTAGCCTATAGTAAACGACCAAGATAGCCAGGGCGATTGCGGCTTCAGAAGCCGCAACGGTTAAAACAAATAGGGAAAATACCTGACCAAAAATATCGTCCAGGTAGGTAGAAAATACAATAAAATTAGCATTTATCGATAGAAACATCAACTCAATTGAAATTAAAATCAAGATTATATTGTTGCGCCTATTTACGATACCAAATACCCCTATGAAGAACAGCGAAAAAGTTATCGTTATTAAATTTAGCAAGCTCGCATCTAAGTAGTTTACAGTACCCATAAGTTTTATTTTTATTTATATGTTGTGTAGTATAAGATTTTTATCTAGTTTTTATCACAAGCGAGTAGTATACCAAAATACTTTATACTCGGCTCGACAGGACTCGAACCTGTACTTTCAACTTAGAAGGTTATTATTCTATCCGGTTAAATTACGAGCAAACCCCATTTGTGCTAAAGGGGCCCTCAGCTACGTTCCTTAAACGTTTGCGTCAACCCACTCGGCCCAAGAAGCGAATGGTAGAGCCTTAATCACAATTGGCATAAAGCCGTGATTAACACCACACAACTCACTACACTGACCGTAGTAAACTCCTTCCCGTTTTATAAATAATGAGAATTGGTTTAGGCGGCCAGGAACCGCATCAACCTTAAAACCTAACGATGGAACCGCCCAGCTATGTAAAACATCACTAGCGGTAACTAAAACATTTATATGCGTGTTTACTGGAAGCATAAACGCTCTATCAACTTGAAGAAGTCGAAGTTCACCAACATTCAATTCATCTTCAAAAAGCATATTACTATCAAATGCAACAGATTTTAGATTAGAATCTACAACATTCACGTACTCGTACGACCAATACCATTGGTGTCCGATAACTTTTAGAGTTATAGTAGGCTGAAGAACCTCATCCATAGCGTATAAAAGAACAAAAGACGGAACTGCAATAAAAACTAGAACAACACTTGGCAAAATTGTCCAAACCAGTTCAAGAACCGTACCGTGAGTAACAGCGTTACCATCTAAAAGATCCTTACGGAAATATAGATCTTCGCTGTTTGAAGGGTACACATATCTGTAGAAAAAGTCATACGACACATTAACCATCATAGCTAGAACAAGGAAGAATACCAGAAGCAGGTACAAAAAGATATAATTATGTAAATCAATTATACCTTCCATTATAGGGCTTGCGGGGTCTTGGAAACCTATGAAATTTGTACTATTTATAAATTTAAAAAACATTTTTCTATGTTTTGTATATCTAAAAATACGACGGGAAAAAATCGAAACTTATAAGTAGGGCGGACGTAAAAATAACGAACGCGAGCGACCAGGGCAGTATAACCTTCCAACCTAAACGCATAAGTTGATCGTACCGGTACCTAGGAAATGTAGCTCGAACCCAAACAAACATAAACGCTAACATAGAAACTTTAATCGTTAACCAAACAGAATCCGGAATAAAAGAGAACTCAAAAAACGGTAATACAAACCAAGGTACTAAAAAAAAATCTAGAACAGACAAGTAAAAGGGTGAGGGAGCTAACCAACCACCTAAAAAGAAAATAACCGATAGCGTACTCATTAGAAGTATATTAGCATACTCCGCAATAAAAAATAGTGCAAACGATATAGAAGAATATTCCACATTGTAACCCGCAACAAGTTCACCTTCCGCTTCCGGAAGATCGAATGGAGCTCTGTTTGTTTCAGCAACCGAAGATAGGAAAAACAGAAAAAACACGGGGAATAGTGGGACTATAAACCATACATTCTCTTGAAACATAACAATGGTGTGTAAATTAAGGCTACCAACACAAAGTATAACGTTTATAAGGACAAGGCCCAAAGAAACCTCATACGATATCATTTGAGAAGCGGAACGTAGAGACCCCAGAAAAGCATACCGAGAGTTACTCGACCAACCAGCCATTATGATACCATACACATTCAAAGAAGATATAGCGAATATAAGAAGCAGCGCTAAATTTACATCGGCATAAACCGAATTGTAAGCTAACGGAACAATCGACCAACTAGAAAGACTCAAAGAGAATGAAGCTAAAGACGAAGCGACAAAGATCAATTTATTCGAAGATGCTGGAATAACAAACTCCTTTAATATCAATTTAGCAGCATCCGCTATAGGCTGAAGCAATCCTATAAAACCAACAAAATTTGGCCCAACTCTTTTCTGCATAGCAGCTAGAACTTTACGCTCCACAAGAGTCAAAAAAGCGACACCTATCAGTACAGGAACTAGTACAATAAGCAATTCTACAATCGTAGTAATAAAAAAGGTTAATACCGGCATGATTCAATATTATATGTAAGTTTATTAATTATAAAAAGAAGTTGTCTGTTTAAAACGGCTTCGGGAAAGAGCCATGATGTGTGATGCACGCGTCGATGAATCAGAAATATAGAAAGAGAAATAACGGGGATTTAAAGGATTTCGACCAAAAATAGGATGGCTAAAAGCGGTAAAATCTAAACGTTTAACCCCATTTAGAAGCCGGATCACACCTAAGCCAAATCGATAAGAGTAACTATCCGAACTGTTCAATGGATTATGTAGTAACCACGAACTAGAATCTAGGAGTTCGTTACCCCCAGTCCTTAAATTTAATAAAGCAGTTCTAAAGGAATAGTCATTAATAGTAAAATATTGCAACTTAAACCAAGAAGGGTTTAAAACCTTAACAATACCTAGACGCTCAGAGATATACCCCAATATATCAGCATTAGAGAGCACAGACTGACCAAAAGTTCTAACTTTACTAACAAACTGAAAATCACCATAGGCATTTAAATAGGATGTAGCGGAAGACTCGTAAGGGTGTAACGTAGGAACTACCAAATTAGCGTTTGAAGCCCCAAAATCACCGTGATGGCCCTGATAGGTAATAAAATCATACCTACCCGGTTCGAAAATCAAGTTATCGTTACCAAAATTATACAAAGAGGTAAAGGAAGATCTTTTGCTTACGTTAGATACAGGGCTATTCAGAAAACTCAAAGACAGATCGTGCAATGAATTAGAGGATGCATCCAGGGACAAAAAATTTAAACCATACCAACCACCCTTACCCCAAACTTTATTAAAAATAGAACTCGAGTTAGCTAAAGCGCGAACCGAATTTGACAAATCTGTCAAATGTAGGTTAGTTATAACACAAGGAGTCTTTGATTTATAAAAAAATCTAGAAAGTTTATGCTTACCTTTGAAAAAGTTACCCCAAAAAGAATCGAGATCACCCAAATTTACAACAGGATAAGTTGTAGATAAGGCAGCGGTAGAGCCAACCGAAAAAACTTTAACAGAAGGGTTATTCCGCAAAACCTTTCGGATCTTTATATTAATCGAAGGAGCATCGAAACGTAGATTAGTTCCTAGGATAAGGAACACATCCGACTCCTCAACCCGATTTGCAGGTGTATTAAAAAGATAATTCTCAGACAAATCGCTGTGAGGTTCACTAAAAGATGGGTTCTTTATTAAATTCCCTAAAAAATGCTTAACCCTCGACACAGTCTCAAAAGACGACTGGTTACTAAACGAAAAGTCTACCGAACTTTCGGAATAGGGCAGGTATTTCTTAATAAGGGCAAACAACCTCGACCAACTAACCCGACTAAAAGACTCACTCCTCTGCGCACGATACAAGGGAGTATTTAAGCGCTGAGAAGATAAGCCATCGTATGAGAATCGTGCCTTGTCCGTAATCCAAACTTCGTTTAGATTATCGTTCGTGCGAGGTAAGATTCTTAAAATGTCAGACCCTCTAGTGTCTATCCTTATATTCGATCCAATAGAATCATTTAAATCTATTGAATCGAAACTTTTTAATTCCCAAGATCGGGCACTAAACGCATAAGGTTTTGATGTAAGAGCACCCATGGGCTTTATCAATCGACAGCGTGCGTCACAATTTCCATACTCAAGAAAACAGTCAGCAAATCTTAAGTATACGGGCTTCATAAAGCCTCCCGAACGATATAATTAACAAAGAAAGAGTCGCTAACAGGACTTGAACCTATAACCTTTGTTTACAAAACAAATGTTTTACCATTAAACTATAGCTTTTAGACTCGGTGGTGGGAGCAGGATTCGAACCTACGTAGACTTACGTCAATGGATTTACAATCCACCGCCTTTAACCACTCAGCCACCCCTTAAAAATACACGTATACCCTATAGCGCCTATAGGCTAAGAACTTAATAAAAAAGTTATTATGGTCCAGCCGCAGATTCCTCTACGACTACCTTGTTACGACTTCACCCCAGTCCTTAACCCTACCTTCACATTGAACAGATTTCAGACAACTAGAAAAGATTTACCTATTTAACTAGATAAAGTGCCCCCTAATCGGCCGAACTGTCCAAAATTTCGGATAGAACTAATTTCCATGGCGTGACGGGCGGTGTGTACTAAATTTGGAGATTCATTCACCGTAGCGTACTTATCTACGATTACTAGCGATTCCATCTTCATGAGCT
>Ga0209075_1001248_pt1 | contig 24202 bp, 17 predicted proteins | sample Stecom2011_FD_187523 | JGI IMG/M metagenome (GOLD analysis project Ga0209075, IMG submission 187523) | Agricultural soil microbial communities from Utah to study Nitrogen management - Steer compost 2011 (SPAdes) (version 2) | ecosystem: Environmental > Terrestrial > Soil > Agricultural land...
ATCGGTATAAGAATAAATAATGTCATTCTTGAAGATAGGAAGCTCTATGGTTTTAAAAGTTACTTTCTCGAAATCATCACCATAACCAATTGCCTCTCGATTTCCTTGAACTTCAATTAAAATGAAGCCCTTATTATCAGGAGGTTTAATTGTTTTTGTCAGATGCACGGTAGTGTTTGTCAAGTAAGTAAAGTAGTGCAGAAATGCTCGCTGCGCCAAGATGTAGTTCTCGTTTATTTACATTTTCAAAAACATCATTGGCATTGTGGTGAAAATCAAAATACCGTTGACTGTCTGGAACAAATCCAAAAAGTCCAATATTTTCGAACTTTCCTTTTAATGGAGTAATATCAACACCTCCATATCCTTTCTCAAAATGGTGTACAAAGTATGGCTTATATAAAGGTATAAAGCTTCGTACTAACTCTAAATGTTTCTGGTTTCCATCTATGGCAAATCCGCGTGGTGAAAACCCACCTCTATCACTTTCAATTGCTAGAATATGATCTTCGCCACTTTCTTTTGCTCTTTTCGCATAAGTTTTTCCACCCATATTTCCATTTTCCTCATTCATAAAGAATACAACACGAAGTGTGTTATTAGGAGTGTAGTTTAGAACTTTTAAAATTCTTAAAGCTTCCATTGTATGCACAATTCCTGCACCGTCATCATGAGCGCCTTCTCCAACATCCCAAGAGTCGAGATGACCACCAACTGTTATGATTTGATTTGGATTTACCGCTCCTTTCAATTCGGCTATAACATTATGTGATTTTTTATCGGGTAATACTTTACAATCCATTTCGAAATGAAAAGTGATTTTGTTCTTCGAAGAGTTTATTAGCATTTCTAACTCAGTTGCATCTTTAGTCGATAATGCAGCGGCAGGAATCTTTTTTAAACCCACTTCATATTGCATAGTTCCTGTGTTAGGATGTTCGTGCTCGCTTAAGCTAAGAGACCTAATAATAACAGCTTTAGCACCCTTCTTTGCAGCTTCAATTGCTCCATAACCTCTAATGGGATAACAAGCACCATAAGCATTGAAGGTCGAAATCATTTTTTGATCCATAGGTTGAGAAATAAACACAATCTTATTTTCAACCTCTATTCTTGATGCTTTTTGTAATGCTTCTCGATTTTCAAACATTATAATTTCACCGGTCATTATTCCATTTGTTGGTATAGAACCGCCTAATGCTAAGATATTAACTTTATTTATTTTCCCATCAGGTGTTGAATAGTAGGCATTTTCCTTTGTACCCCTTTCCCAATGAGGAACCATAACTTCTTGTAAGTATAATGTGTCAAAATTATATTTTGATAAAGTTTGCTGAGCCCATTGCACGGCCATTTCTGCACTAACAGAGCCAGATAATCTTGCTCCTACATCTTTACATAAACTTCGCAAGTCTTCATAAGCGTGCCCATTTTCTAAAGCTTCATTATATATTTTTTTTAACATCAGACTATCTTCCTTGTGCGTGTCTGTCTGTGAAATACTAGTTAAACTTAGAATTATATATAGGAATAATAAAATGCTACTTTTTAAATACATAAAAACCACTTTTCAATATTTTGTTTGAAAGTAATAAAATTTTCTAAAAGCTTTTTATAAATCTATAATATGATTCATTAAAATTACTTTGGCGAATTTCAATAGATTCGTTTACTTTTGCTTAATAAATACTAAAAAAATGGGAACAAATAAATTGAACCGTGTGACACTTTACCTTTTGTTGATTGTATTAATTGTTTCAGGATTGTATGTTTTTTCATACTACATGTTGGCTAATGAGATTACAGAGTTACGAACACTGCCTACTTCTTTTTTGATTGCAGTGATAGTGTATATATTGGCGCAATTAATAAAACGATTTATTCAAAAGAAAATGCCGTGGTATAATTGGCTATATTATCTCGGGTTAATGGCTGTAATTATACCGTTGCCGCTTTTTTCAGTACAAGGTAATTGGGTGTTTTCTGTTACACGATACGGTTCATTATTCCTATTGATTCCACCTCTTGTCGAGTTTCTAATTCTAATAAGAAAAAAATCAGTATAGCTAAGATTGATATGTAGCTAACTTTGTCAATTTGAAGCGTTTTAATATTATTATTTTTCCTGTTTTATTATTAATGTATTATATTCGAAGAATAATATTTTTGAAATAAATAAAACTACTTATAATATGAGAGACATTCTAACAGGAAGTATTACTCTATTTTTATTATTTTTTGGGGTATACCAATCTCAAGCACAAAGTTTTTGGACTGAAACTTTTGGCGCAGGCTGTAATTCAGGTGTTATAGCAGATGGTTTCTCTTCTACAAATGGAATTTGGGAAGTTACGTCTTCAGTTGCTAATACAGACGCTAATGTTTGGTACATTAGTTCAGCAGAAGGTGGAGCTGGAGTAGGAAACTGTAGTGAAGGATGTGTATCCGATCCATTGTTAGACAAACCAACATTACATATAGGAAGTCATAACACAGATTTAGGAGCGATTTATACATCTGATCAAGTGACAGATGCAAGGGCTGAGTCTCCAATAATAAATTGTAAAAGTAGATGTAATATAGAACTGTCATTTGAATATTTTAAAAGTGGTAGCGAAGTCAACGAAAACTTATCTGTTTGGTACAACGATAGTACTGGATGGGTTGAATTAGAAATTACACCAACAACATCATTAGGAGCATGTGTTTCTAATAACGGTTTGTGGACACAAAGAACTGTTAACTTGCCAGCTTCAGCAGATAATAATCCAAAGGTTCAAGTTGGGTTCCGATGGGAAAATGATGGTGCTGGTTCAGGAACAAAACCATCAGCAGCTATTTACAATATTCAATTATCTTCTAGTGATAATACAGCTCCTATTATCACTTGCCCAGGGGACCAAACACAAGATGTTGATCCTGCAGAATGTAGTGCTTCCATAAGTGATTATACAGGTTTAGTTGCATGGTCTGATGATTGCACGAAAGACGCTAACGATATGACCTTTGAACAAACCCCATCAATTGGTTCTGTTTTTTCAGGTTCTAATACTGTAACAATGTCGGTTAAAGACTTTGCAGGAAACGAGTCTACTTGTACTTTCACGTTAAGTATTATAGATACAGTAAAACCAATTATTTCTTGTCCTGCTGATTTTGACGTTTATACCACTTCATCTTGTGAGTATGTTATTCCCGATTACAATGGGGAAATTTATATAAAAGATAATTGTGATGTAGATGCTGATTTACTTTTTGCACAAGATATTCCAATGGGTACAACCCTTTCAGGTCACGGTACAACTCAGACTGTAGTAGTATCCGTTGAAGACCTGACAGGAAACACACGTTCTTGCTCTTTTGAAATTACTTTGGTGGATACTATCAAACCGATAATGGTTTGTCCTCCTGATCAGAGTGTAAATGCAGACGTAAATTGTGATTATACAGTTGTAGATTATTTAGGTGCTCTGACTATTACTGATAACTGTTCAGCTTCTTCTAATTTGATTCTTGGTCAGAACATTCCTTCGGGAACGGTTGTAAATAAAGGGTTGCATGCTATTGTTGTAACAGCTGAGGACGAAGCAGGAAATATAAGAACATGTAGTTTTGACTTAGAAGTTGTTGATGTTACAGCTCCAGTTATTACTAGTTGTGCACCTAACCAAGTTGAGCCTGTAACGATAGATTGTGAAGCGACTTTAGGAGATTACACAGGTCTAATTTCAGTAGATGATGCGTGTGATATAGCAGCAGATCTTGTTGTCACTCAATCACCAGCAATTGGTTCGGTAATCAATGGCTTGACTACAGTTACTTTAACGGTGACTGATTTATCAAATAACTCTTCAAATTGTAGTTTTTCTGTAGATGTTATTGATACGATGAAACCTTCAATAACCTGTCCTGCTGATTTTGATGTGTATACAGATATATCCTGTGAATATATAGTTCCTTCTTATGTAGGTGATGTTGTAAGTATAGATAATTGTGATGCTATTGCTGATTTAACCTTTACACAAACGCCTGTTGTAGGAACAGTTCTTTCGGGAGATGGAACAACCCAGTCTATAGAAGTCACAGTTGAAGATTTAGCAGGAAATACACAATCTTGTTCTTTTGAAATCACTTTAGTAGATACCATTAAGCCTGTTATCACTTGTCCTTCAAATCAAAGTGTAAATGCGGACATAAACTGTGACTATACTGTTTTAGATTATACAAGTTCGCTATCGATTAATGATAACTGTTCAGCTTCTTCTAATTTGATTCTTGGTCAGAACATTCCTTCGGGAACGGTTGTAAATAAAGGGTTGCATGCTATTGTTGTAACAGCTGAGGACGAAGCAGGAAATATAAGAACATGTAGTTTTGACTTAGAAGTTGTTGATGTTACAGCTCCAGTTATTACTAGTTGTGCACCTAACCAAGTTGAGCCTGTAACGATAGATTGTGAAGCGACTTTAGGAGATTACACAGGTCTAATTTCAGTAGATGATGCGTGTGATATAGCAGCAGATCTTGTTGTCACTCAATCACCAGCAATTGGTTCGGTAATCAATGGCTTGACTACAGTTACTTTGACGGTTACTGATTTGTCAAATAACTTTTCTAGTTGCACTTTCGATGTTGATGTAATAGATACTATGAAGCCAGTTGCAGATTGCTCTAAAGATACATCCGTTGTCGTTAATGCAAACTGTGAATATGCAGCTCCAGACGTAACAGGTTTAGTAACAGGAACAGATAATTGTTCTAGTTTTAGTAATATGACCTTATCACAAAACATTGCTTCAGGAACGATTTTGACAAATGCTCAAGCAATAGATGTTACAATGACTGATGAAAGTGGGAACTCTGTGATGTGTAGCGTTCAAATTAATATAATAGATACAATCGCTCCAGTACTAACTTGCCCAAATTTACAAATTGTTCATAACGGAATAAACTGTAATTATCAAATTACTGATTATACAACATTAGCTGCGGTTACTGATAATTGCAGCGCACTAACGTTAACTCAATATCCATCTGTTGGGACAGAGATAGGGACTGGAGATCATATCGTTCATTTATTGGCGGTTGATGCATCAGGTAACAGTTCTACTTGTAGCTTCACTTTGTCTGTATGGGAAAATGAATCCCCAACAATTATTTGTCCTAGCGATATAGCTACTTGTGATCCAGTTGTGACGTATGATGCACCAATTGTAGTAGAAAATTGTAGTAACTATACACTTAACCAAGACGATGGAACGGGCTTAACTTCTGGTGATAATTTCCCTGTTGGAGTAACAATTCAAAGTTACTTGGTGTCTGATGCTTCTGGGAACACTGAAACATGTAGTTTTACTGTTGAAGTTTTTGAACTTCCAGATTCTGCGAAAATAATTACTCTTCCCGAGTCTTATTGTGAACAAAAAAATGTAGTGCTAGAAGCTGAGTCTGTTATAAGTGGAACAGGTGAGTGGAAAGTGATAGAAGGTACTTCAAGTGTAAATAATGAATTTGCAACTACAACAGGAGTAAATAATCTTTCTTATGGTAATAATACATTTGTTTGGACTGTCTCAACTGCTTCATGTGGAAGTCAATCAGATACTGTGACTATTCAAGTTTTTGAAAATCCAACTCAAGCTTTTACACAAGATCAATTAGTGTTGTGTAATGATACCCTAATTAATATCGCAGCAACAAGTCCTTCAGTTGGTACAGGATCATGGTCTGAAGTGACAGGGAATGCTAGTTTCTTAGATCCATCATCAGCAAATACTGTTTTGTATAATTTGAATGAAGGTTGGAATGAAATTGTGTGGACAGTTAGTAATGGTGCTTGTCCAAGCACTTCTGATACAATTAATGTATTTAAAAAATCTATTGCTACAATTTACACTCCTGATACGACTGTTTGTTTATTATCTGATGATTTTACCTTGTCAGGAAGTCCAGTTTTTGAAGGTGTTTCAGCACTTTGGTATGTGATTTCAGGCGGAGTTGAGTTTGAAAATCAAGAAAGTTCATCACCAACGGTTACACAACTCAATGGAGGTAAAAACATAGTTGTATATGGTCAAAACCATCCTGTATGTGGAACTACCACGGATACATTAATTGTTATTGGTGAACAATGTGAAGAATATAATCCAAATATTCCAACCGTAATAACTCCAAACGCTGATGGAAGAAACGATTTGTTTGTGATAAAAGATTTGCATATGCTATATCCTCACGCTGAAGTTAAGATTGTCAATCGATGGGGTGGTTTAGTGTACGAATCAATTGGATATGAGAAACCTTGGGATGGAACGATGATGAATGAGGGTAAGGAATTAGAAATGGGGACTTATTTCTATAGGATTCTACTCAATGACAATAACAACAGAGAGATTACTGGACCAATCAGTATCATTAGATAAAAATTACAACTATGAAAACTACTTTAACAATAGGTGTTTTACTTGTAGCTTTAATGACGTTCGGTCAACAAGAGGCTCAATTTACACAGTATTATAGTAATCCTTATTTCTTTAATCCTGCGGCAGGAGGATTGTCGAAAACAATAAATGTTGATGTTGGCTATAGAAAACAGTGGATGGGAATTGAAGGCTCTCCTCAGAGTCTTTACGCTACAGCTCATTCAGAAATAAGATTTGACAAACGCAATAAAGTGTTAAGTGAATTTAATAATGATAGAGAGTCTATTTACGCTACTCCTGGAAATAGTGTAGGTAAAAATAAACATGTTTTAGGGGGGAGAGTTTTTGCTGATCAAATAGGTCCGTTTAGAAAGTCAAGTGTGATGACGAGTTATGCTTACCATCTGCGTTTCTCTCAAAAAACTATGTTGAGTTTAGGAGTTAGTGCTGGTCTTACAAATATGGGTATTAACAGTAGTAAAGTTGTTTTGTTAGATAACGATGATGTGAAATATGATGATTTCTTTTCACGTAATTCTAACCAAACTATTTTCGACATGAATGCGGGTGTAGTATTTTATGGAGAACACTTTCAATTTGGAGTTTCTAGCACACAGCTGCTTAAAAATGATTTGGTCTTAAATGGAGTTATGACACAAGCTAACTTTGGAAGACATTGGTTTATGTATGGAATGTATAATATTGAATTTAAAGCTTCTGATATTACGCTAGAGCCACATTTTATGGCTCAAATTATCGGTAATGCTCCCTTATCATTTAATATTGGTGCTCGCTTGCATTATGATCAAAGATATTGGGTAAATCTTTCATATAGAGTCCAGGATGCTATAACAATTGGAGCAGGACTTAATTTCGCAAAAAACTTACGATTCGGATATTCTTATGATATCGCAATAGGAAAGGTACAAAGACCAAACCATTATGTTCATGAATTGAATTTAGGGTTGACATTTGGACGCAATAGAAACATTGAAAAAGAGTTACAGGACGATGAAAAGATGTAGTTTGTCGAATTTTTAAGGTTTTACTTACCTTTTTCTATGTTCGTTGTTCTCTTAATTATTACATTGATAGTCATATCTACTGTATGATGACTAATAAAGAGACTAATATTATTGACTTTAAGGATATAGAAAATTCAAATAACCTATCCTTGTTTATTGATATTATTCATGAGTTTAGTCAAAATATCGCTGCTGCAAAATCAGAAAAATATATTTTCAACATATTGGCCGATGACCTAGCTAAGAAGGTGTCATTTGTAGATTGTGTGGTTTATAGAGTTGATAATGATAAGCAACTTTTAAAACAAGTAGCAGCTTTTGGAGAATCTAAAGTAACAAAGGACCAGATCAATAATCCATTGGAACTTAAGTTTGGCCAAGGTCATGCAGGTATAGCTGCAGAGAACGGTCAAACACTTCTTATTCCAGATGTTACCAAAAGCGATAACTACTTGTTTGATCTAGTACAAGCTGGTTCAGAAATGGTAGTACCCGTAAAGATTCATAACAAAGTTTACGCTGTAATTAGTAGTGAGCACCCCTCTAAAAACTTTTATAAAGAAGAACATAAAAAGCTTTGGGAAGTTATTGCATCTATTGCAGCAGGTGAATTAGCTAAACTTCAAAAGAAGACAGAATTAGATCAAGTTAAAGTTAGATTAGAATCAGTAATTGAAAGAAAAAGTGCTGATTTAGATAAGGCAATTGAAACACTTTCTGCACAATATTCAGAAATGAAGTATTATCATGAAAAGCAGGAAACTTTAATCCAAGAGGTTCACCACCGGGTAACTAATAATCTTCAGATAATCTCTAGTATCTTACGCTTATATATCAACGAAGGTTCTGCACCATCATTGAACGCTTTTCAAGAAGTGTATAATCGTATTCAGGTTATGGCATTAATTCATCAGAATATCTACAAGTCAATGGAGATGAATTTAGTGAATATAAGTTCTTACTTAAAGGACTTATTGTCCTATTTAAAGAGTACTCCAAGAGATATAACTACTCATATTGATTCTAATGTAGAAGTAGAACATTTTAGCCTTGACGTACTCGTTCCATTTGGTCTCTTTATTTCTGAAGTGTTTTATTTTTGGATAGAAAACTCCGAAAAGAAAGGCCTTAATGAGATCGATTTTAGTATTGAACTCTCTAATTCTATTGAAAAATACTCCTATGAATTACTTATAAAAGATAGAGCTAAAGTTGCTATTCTAGAAGACGTTGATATCCATACATCCGAAGGCATAAACTGTATTCTTATATCAGCCCTAACTGATCAACTGGAAGGGAGTATTACACAAGGATATAACGATGGTAATTTTATTAAGCTAAAGTTTAAAGCGTTGATATAAGCGGTTTGAATCTATCTCTTAGCTTCTTTAAGTTTTTTCATTAATGATTTTTAGTATTTTTGGGCCAAATTAATTTTTGATTAAATTTTATGAGGCCCTTATATTTCGTATTAAAATTTCTTTTAAAAATCACCCTTTGGATTTACTACCCTAGATTTAAAAATGTTAATATACCCAAGAAAAGATTTGCAAGAACAATATACATGAGTAATCATGCTTCTTCATTTATGGATCCTTTAGTTGTAGCAGGAACTCAAAGGCCGATTATCTTCTTTATGACGCGTTCAGATATATTTACTCCTATGCTTAAACCCATTCTATGGGCTTCGCATATGTTTCCAATATATAGAAAGCATGATGGTGAGGATACTAAAAAGAAGAATGAAGAGGTGTTTAAAAAGTGTGGACGAGTGCTGAAGTACGGACGAAGTCTGTTGGTTTTTTCAGAAGGCTTTACGGATGATGTTTTCGTGAGAAGGTTAAAACCTGTTAAAAAAGGTGCGATTAGAATAGGTTTTTTAGCACTAGAGAGTAATAACTGGAGAAAAAAAGTTTTTGTTCAAGGGGTAGGTGTAAACTACTCAGATCCTAAAGTATTAGGTAGTGATTGTTTAGTTTCGAATGCTACACCTGTTTGCTTAAATGATTATAAGCTTGAGTATGATAAAGATCCTAATAAAACAATTCATGAATTAACATTGAAACTTGAGCAGGATATTCGTGATCAAATTACTGATATTCGTAATATTGATATGACGGAGTTTCATGAGAACATTATGCGCTTAACCAGAAAGGGTATGTCTGAATCTGATTCCGATAAGTCCATTTCATTATTGAATAGATGGAAGTATTCAAAACAGTTAGCAGATTGGTTCAATGTTACTAAAGTAGAAGAATGCGAAGGCTTAATGAAGCTTAAAACCCGTCTAGAACAATACTTTATTACTTTAAAAGAGAACAGGATTGAGGAAACTCCTTTATATAAAGTAATTTCAAACAAAAGGAAGAAAGCCACAGATATATTTTATTTATTTGCTTTGGCACCTATTATGATTCTAGGGCTGATTTTGAATTACTTACCATATATTTTAATTAAAAGATTTGTGGAAAAAACTTTTAAAAGAGACGTTTTTTGGAGTAGCGTTAAGATGCTACTTGGATTAGTTGCTGTCGGTTTATATAATTTTATTTTATTTTTTGTTGTTGCAAAGCTTTTTAGTCTTTCGTTTTTATTGTTGTTATTTGTAGGTTTGTTTTTAGTTACTTTTTCTGCTGTAATAACTTTGAATTGGTTTAAAACACTAAAACTACATAAAAAAATGAATAAGGTAGAAGTTATGGATCCTTCTATATTCTCTGCTATTTGTTTAGAAAGAGAAAGTTTACTTTCGGAAATTCATGAACAGATTCCAGTAGCTTAAACTTTGTTAAGTATTGTTCTTCTGTATACCCAGTGAAATAAACAGGCAATTGAAGAGCCCCAAATAGCTCCTCCAATGATGTCTGTTGGGTAATGTACGCCCAAATACATCCTGCTATAGGAAACTAAAAGTGCCCAGAAAATTAATATTGGAGCGATGTATTTAATTTTAGATTTCAACTGCATTAAGAACATCACTGCAATTGCGAAAGAATTTGTAGCATGACCTGATATAAATCCATACTGACCTCCTTTATAGAATTCTCCAGGTTTCATTTCAAAATAGCGCAGCTGCTCTCCTAAAGTTAAATGATGAGAGGGTCGATAGCGCATAATCGTGTGTTTAAATCCAAAGTTGGCGGTGAAATCAGCTATACCGACAGCAGCAAGTCCAAATATTGTAAACCACAAAGCATGTTTAAGTGAGTATTTTAAATAAACGAGAATAAATAGAAACAAGTAGAATGGAAACCAAATAAACTTTCCGCTAACCCACCACATGAATGTATCAAAAAAGGGGGAGTGTAGACCATTAATTGCTAAAAGCACTCCTTGCTCTATTTCTTTCAACCATTCAATCATTTCTGTAATGTATTCCAGATTAGATCTTTAAGTTCGCTTATATTCTTGTTAGAAACAGCTGATATAAAAATAACTTTTAGGTCAGATAGCTCCTTTTTTATTTCTGCTTCAAGTTCGGCATCTAGCATGTCAGATTTTGAAATCGCTAATAATCTTTCTTTATCTAAAAGCTCAGGGTTGTAAAGTCTTAGTTCATTGAGTAATACCTCGTATTCCTTAGCAATGTCGTCACTGTCAGCAGGAATAAGAAACAATAATGCAGAGTTTCTTTCTATATGTCTTAAAAATCTTAATCCTAACCCTTTTCCTTCATGAGCTCCCTCAATAATCCCTGGTATATCTGCCATCACAAAGGATCGGTTACCTCTGTATTCAACAATGCCTAAGTTTGGCCTTAAAGTAGTAAAAGCATAGTCGGCTATTTCAGGTTTAGCTGCAGATAATGCTGATAGGAGTGTGCTTTTTCCTGCATTTGGAAATCCTACTAAACCAATGTCAGCCATTATTTTTAATTCTAAAATTGACCATCCTTCACTAAAGTCTTCCCCAGGTTGTGCATAATCAGGTGATCGGTTGGTAGAGCTTTTAAAGTGTGTGTTTCCACGACCACCTTTACCACCTTTTCTTAGAATTTTCTCTTCACCATGTTCGTTGATTTCAAATAAAATCTCATTGGTTTCAGAGTCTCTAACTATTGTTCCTACTGGAACATCAATATAAGCATCTTGTCCTTCAGCTCCTGTCTTTTGTTGGCCTGAACCTGCCTTTCCATGCTCTGCTTTGATGTGTTTATGAAACTTCAAATGTAATAGTGTCCACATTTGATTGTTTCCACGTATGATAACATGACCTCCACGACCACCATCACCACCATCAGGTCCACCTTTAGGAATATGTCGTTCACGTCGCATGTGTCGTGAACCCTGACCTCCTTTACCTGATCTGGAATGTATTTTTACGTAGTCTACGAAGTTATCTGAAGCCATCTTAATTAATCTTTTATAGCCTTGACAGTTTTTACGATTTCTTTCGTTATTTCGTCAATGCTTCCTATTCCTTTAATAAGGTAAAGTTTATTCTGTTGTTTATAAAAATCTTTTACCGGTGTAGTCTCTTTGTTGTATACCGAGATTCTGTTTGCAATAATTTCTGGATTAGCATCATCTGTTCGACCTGAATTTATTGCTCTTTTGCGCAATCTTTCTTTTAACTCTTCTTCTGGAACTTCTAATGCAATCATTCCAGCAATTTTAGCACCTTTTTCTTCAAGAAAAGTGTCCAATGCTTCAGCTTGAACTTTTGTTCTAGGGAAACCATCAAAAATAAACCCTTTAGGGTCTTCAAATTTGTTGACTTCCGATTTAAGCATATCAATTGTTACCTCGTCTGGTACCAATTGACCTTTGTCGATATAAGATTTAGCTAGCTTGCCTAATGCAGTAGCATTGCCGATATTCGCTCTAAATATATCTCCGGTTGAAAGGTGTATTAATCCAAACTCTTTAATTATGTTTGACGATTGAGTACCTTTCCCAGCCCCTGGAGGGCCAAATAACACTAAATTTAACATACTTTCTTTTTATTCCGTTAACTGATAAATGTTTCTTGTATTTCGCCCTTCTTCGAGGTAGTCTAAGCCAAAACCAACAATAAACTTATTAGGGATTTCTATTCCAACATACTTTGGAGGGTATTTTCCTTGAAAAGCATCAGGCTTATATAATAAAGTAGCAACTTCAACTGATTTTGGTGCATGATGATTAATCATGGAGTAAAGTTTATTCAAAGTTAATCCTGAATCAACAATATCCTCAATGATAATAACATGCTTGTCTTTTAAGTCTGTTGTTAGACCTATTATCTCATGAACGCTCCCTGAACTCGTGGTGCCTGAGTATGATTGTACTTTTACGAAAGAAATTACGCATGCTAAATCAATATCCTTCATCAAATCGGCAGCAAACATAAATGAGCCGTTTAAAACACCAACGAAAATTACGTCTTTGTCTTTATAGTCTACATTTATTTGCTTTGCAACTTGTTGTATGGATTCTTGAATTTCCTTCTCTGGAATGTATAATTCAAACTTTTTATCCTTAATCTGCACCTTAAATGAGTTTTTACTGTTTGCAAAGATAATATTTTAAATGCATTTCTTTTATTCCTAAACTTTTTTATAAAAGATGAGGTATTCTATTAAAGGCTTCTTTATCTTCGCAATGATTTTTGAAAAGTATAATTATGGCTAAAAAATGGTATGGTGAAACATTTAAGTTAGGTGTTTTAGGAGGTGGGCAATTGGGTAGAATGCTTATTCAGTCTGCTATGAATTATGATGTTCATGTATATGTGATGGATGCGTCAAAATCAGCTCCTTGTGGTAGGTTAGCTTATGAGTTTACTGAAGGAAATATTCAATCTTTTGATGATGTAATTTCTTTTGGAAAAGATAAAGATGTAATCACCGTTGAAATTGAACATGTTAATGTTGATGCCTTAGAAGAATTAGAAAAGCAGGGTGTTAAAGTTTTTCCACAACCAAAAATTTTACGTTTAATTCAAGATAAAGGACTTCAAAAGAATTTTTATAAAGAAAACAATATTCCTACCTCTCCATTTAATTTGATAAATAATAAATCAGAGTTAGAAAACTACGCTAGTGAATTGCCGTTTGTCCAGAAATTAAGAAAAGGTGGTTATGATGGTAAAGGAGTAACTGTAATTAATACTGTTGCTGATTTTGGAAATGCTTTCGATACACCCTCTTTAATTGAGCAAAAAATTGACTTTACAAAAGAATTATCTGTTTTAGTAGCAAGAAATGAGCAGGGAGAAGTAAGATCTTTTCCTGTGGTTGAGTGTGAGTTTAGTCAAAAATTAAACTTGGTAGAGTTCTTGTTTAGTCCAGCCAATATTTCAGAAGATTTAGAAAAAGCAGCAATCGACTTAGCTGAAGATGTGATTAAGAAACTAGGTTTAGTTGGATTATTAGCTGTTGAATTATTTTTAACTCCAAATGGACGACTTCTAGTTAATGAGGTTGCACCAAGAACACATAATAGCGGACACCATACTATAGAATGTAATTACGTATCACAATTTGAACAGCATTTGCGCTCTATTCTTGGCCTCCCACTCGGTAAAACTGAAACAAGAACATCAGGAGTTATGATTAATCTTTTAGGAGAGGAAGGTCATGAAGGTCCTGCAAATTATAGTGGAATTGAAGAAGTGATGGAAATGGATGAAGTTTACGTCCACCTCTATGGAAAAGAGCAAACTAAACCTAATCGAAAAATGGGGCATGTTACAATAACGAGTTCTAATATTGAAACTGCTAAGCTTAAAGCACGAGAGGTTCAAGCGCTTTTAAAAGTGATATCTTTCGAAGATTAGTATGGAGTACTGACTGTTCTATTTTATTTTTTTGTAGATTTAGAGTTCGATCGCTATTGATATGAATCTAATTAAATGTTTTTCTACTGTTTGTGTTTTTTTGCTGATACCCTACTTGGTTTCAGCACAGACATATACACTGAAGAATTATGGTCATGAAGAGGGGTTGAATCTATCTTCACTTCTAACAGTCGCAGAATCTGAAGATGGTTATCTATGGTTTGGGACCGATGGTGGTGGTTTATTGAAATTTGATGGTAAATCGTTTAATTATCTTGAAAAAGAACAAGGGAGAAATAACCGACACGTAAATCACATCTTTTTTAAAGATGATAAACTTCTTTTTACTACTTTATATAGAGGAGTTTTTGAGTTTGAAAAAGGCTTTATTAATAAGCTAGACTATATAGATCAGGTAGGAAGAAACCACGCCATTGTAAATCTAGAAAATAGCAATGTAGTTCTTCAAGATGGGGGTATAAAGATCTATAAAGACAGTTTATTAGTTGAGGAAAGAATTACTTATCCATATAACGTTGATACAAAGTATTTTGGGAGCTTTTTGTTTTCTAATAACTTGTTGTTTTTTAGTTCAAAAGGTAATTTCATCGTTCAGGATAATAAGATAATTAATCTGAATGACTGGCTAGTTACCGATGAAAGTGTAACAGAAAATCTTGTTGCGTCCTTTAAAACGGGTGATAGCTTGGTCTTGGTAGATAAGTTCCTAAAGAATGAAATCACAGTCCTGATGGACGAGAACAGACCTAAGTTTTTTATTAAAGAAAAATTAAAACATACTCTTCTTGAGGATGGAGAGTTTGTTGTTCGTTGGGCGAGCAGAAATGATATAATGGTGTTTGTAACTAATAAAGGAAATGTGTTTAAAAGAAACCTTGTTAGTCATAAGTACACAACTATTTCACACAACTCTTCTGAAAGTATTATAAAACCGTCTGATATTTTAATTGATCGGAATGGAGATATTTGGGTTACAACAAAATCAAAAGGTGTATATAGGATTTCTTTAGAACCATTTACCCTCATTAATAGCAATCCTATTTATAAGAGCTCGATGATTGGTTTTGTTGCAAAATCCAAAAAACAAGAACTTATACTTAGTATTAAAGATCATGGAACTTTTGTTTCTGAATCAATGTCTAATGATAATTTCTTACAAAATGAAGGGTTTTCTGTTACTTCATTAACACATTTGAATGGAACCCCACTTGTATCTACATATACTGGAGTTTATAGAATTGTAGATAGAAAGTTTCAGTTATTTAAACCTTTAGCTCATCTTAAAGGAGAGAGTGTTACCCTCGTGGTTAATGCTTATGGTTATCTCTGGTATGCTGTTGATAGTAAAGGATTGTTTAGGAGAAATCTTAAAAGTGGTGAAGAAGTGTTCTACAGCAATGCTCCTGCATACTTTTACAATGTCGTAAGTTCTAAAGATTCAACAGATCTGTTTTTTGGGACTAACTATGGAGTTTATCAATATAATAGAAAACAAGAAACGATAAGCCAAGTAAATAGTAAAGTTAATGGTTTAGATCTAGGTTCATATGTGGGTAATTCAACAATGGATATATATGGAACAAAGTGGTTTAGTTTTGATAATGGTTTGTTTGGTATTACCAGTGAAAACGAACGAGTTGCTATAACCAGTGAGAGGTTTTTGCCTTCTCTGCTTATGTTTACACTTGATGCTGATGAATTTGGAAACATAATTGTTGGTACAAATAAAGGGATAACAGTAATTCAAGTTGATAAAGAAGGAAACGCTTTATCAAGTAACACATACAATAAGAACAATGGATTCTATGGTTATGAAACGCATATGAGGTCTTCATTTAAGGATTTAGATGGGTCTATATACTTAGGGACAGTAGAAGGATTGATCATGATGAAGCCTGAGTATCTAAGAAGAGTAAACGCACCAAATAAACCAATTGTTTTTTCATTTAAAAATAAGAATGTAGATAATCTAGTTCAACAAAGTGCGCCTATTGTTATACATTCAGAAGATAACAATCTTTTGATCGAGTTTAATAGTATAAATGCTAAGTCCAGCTTTATTTCATATAGCTATAAGTTAGTGGGCTATCAAGATGAATGGTCGGAGTGGTCCAAACAACATGAAGTCTTTTTTAACAATCTAAAATCAGGTAAGTATTCTTTTTTAGTGAGGGCTTCTATTGATGGAAAAAGTATTAGTGAAATATCCTCTTTCGACTTTAGAGTAGAGATTCCTTTTTATAAAAACAAGTGGTTTATCATATTGGTGATTACACTTTTGATCATTCTTAATATCTATATTCTTGACCGGACAAGTAGTTTTAACAAGAAAAATATAATTCTTTCAAGGGATGTAGGTGCTAACAAGAAAATGGCTAGTAGCATATTGGTTTTTGGAGCATTTGCAAATACAGGAGTACATCTTTTTGCACCAAGGATTGAACCCTCTATTGCTTATCATGACATTAGTGCTTTGCTTGTAGGTCTAGTTGTTTTTAGTTTATTCTTATTACTTACGTTTATAGATAGCTCAAAAAAAAGAGCGAATTTTTATCTCGTAGCAGGATTCCTTATACTTCTAGGTTATAACCTCCTGTATATTTATCTTTCAGATATCCATCCTTTCTACTTTATTGTCTTAATTCTTATTTCCTTTGTAACACCCTATACTCTGAAAAAGCTTCGTTCAGCGGTTTTTCTGAGTATAATATTAGGGTTGCTAGGTATACTCATTATGTTTTTTGTCAATGAATCTATATTTAACCAGTATTTATTTCTTGTTGGAATTACAGTAGTTGGTTTCTTAATTATTTTCATGACTTATTTAAGGAATAATTCATTAGAACATTTAATCTTTACTTCTGGAATAGTAAATAATGGTAATGCACTTGTAATTGCTTTTGATCTTAAGGGAGAAATTTCTTATGCTAGTGAGAATACAGAAATTTTGCTAGGACTTAAAAAAGAGTTAAAGGGCAAGTCTATATCATTTCTGAATCAATTTTTGCCGGATAAGAACAGAGTGAATAGCTTTGGTAGTATTGACCTAATATCACAGTTTAAAGAAGGTGCTATTTTTGTTACTCCTTTAATTACAGCACACGATGAGGTGGTATATTACCAATGGTCATGTAAAGAATTTGCGAATGATGTAAGGGTAATTTTAGGTCAGGATGTAACAGAGAAAATTAACCTTGAAAACTATTACGAGTTAATCGTAAGAAATGCAGATGGCCTAATTTTTCAGACTGATACCAATGGTAACTTTACTTTTGTAAATGAGAAATGTGAAGCTGTTTTTGGATTGTCTAAATCAGAGCTACTAAACACCTCAATATTTAATCTTGTTAAAGTCTCTCTACAAGCGAAAGTTCGTAATTTCTTTTCTGACTGTCTTAAAGAAAGAAGTAAAGGAGTGTACCTTGAGTTTCCTGTAATCTCATCAGATAATGAGTTGAGATGGTTAGGACTGAACTTAACAGCTATGCAGAAACCTGGTGCAGGAAATGTAATAATTGGCTTTCTTGGTTTAGCTAGAGATATAACTGACTCTATAAAAGCAAACGCAATTATTAAAGATCAGAATAAAGATATTACAGCATCAATTAACTATGCTAGAAGAATACAATTTAATATGCTGCCAAGGTCTAACGACTTTGAGGATGCATTTGTAGAACACTTTATTCTTTATAAACCAAAAGATATAGTTTCGGGAGACTTTTATTGGTTGAAAAGAATAGAGAATAAGACAATATTAATTGTATCAGATTCTACAGGACATGGTGTGCCTGGTTCTTTCATGACATTGTTAGGTATTAATATATTGAATCAAGTTATTCTTGAAGCTAAAGTTACTGATCCGGGAGAAATTCTAAACCAATTAGACACTCACTTAATTGAAGTTTTACCAAGAGACGGACGTAACCGTATTCAAGATGGTATGGAAACTGTTGTGTGTGTTTTTGATAATGATACAGATGAACTTGAGTATGCATTAGCAGGAGGAAGATTTGTTATAACTGATGTCCATAGAGATAAGTTAGAGGTTGTTAAAGGACAAATAAAGCACATTGGGGATGAAGCTCCAACTGAAGACTTCAAATATGAGACCCATAAGATGACTTTGCAAAAAGAACAATCTCTTTATATATTTACTGATGGTTATCCTGACCAGTTCGGTGGAGAGAAAAATAAAAAATTAACGATTAGAAAGTTTCTTTCATTAATCGACGCAATCTCTCCTCAATATTTAGATGAGCAAAACAAGATGCTGCAAGAACATCTCACTGAGTGGGTCGGTGAAAATAATCAAACAGACGATATTACTGTTGTTGGTGTTCGTGGAGTAAAAAAGTAAATATTTCTCTTTTTTATTTTCACTTTATTTATTAACTTAAATAGTGTTATCACAAACCACTAAATCATGCAGGAAGAATATTTGCACTATCTATGGCGTATGAAGCGTCTTAGCTTTAATAATTTAAAGTTAATTAATGGATCACAAAGCACTGTTTATATCGAAGAAATTGGATGGTATAACCTTGATGCTGGTCCTGATTTTTTTAATGGGACTGTTATTGTTGATGGAATTCAATGGTCTGGAAATATTGAGCTACATATTAAATCATCAGATTGGTATGCTCATAAACACCATTTAGATCCCGCCTATAATAATGTTGTTTTGCATGTTGTTTATGAACATGATAAAGAAGTTTTTGTCAATGGGAGTGCGTTACCAACTATTGAGTTGAAAAATCAAATTGATAAAGCACATTATTTGAATTATACATCTATAATCTCAAATATTCAGAGAGTGCCTTGTTACAATCATGTAAAGAACCATGAATTTTCTCTTTTGCAACAAATTGATATTTCTTTTATTCATCGAATTGAGAGAAAGGGTTTGAGTTTGTTTGATATGGTCGGCGATAGGTTAAGAGATAAAAGCGCCTTGTTTTTAGCTGCTATATTTCAATCTGTAGGAGGTAAAACCAATAAGCTTCCTATGCAAGAACTTTCACAACTGTTGTCCTACTCGTTAATTGTAAAAGAAAAATGGGACGCAATTAGACTTGAAGCGCTTGTCTTTGGCTGTGCCGGATTTCTAAACGATATTCACCAGGATGAATATTATATGAGTTTGAAAAAACAATGGGCAGTTTTAAAAAGCAAGCATCAACTCCTTGAAATGCGAAAAGAATCATGGAAATTTAGTGGGATTAGGCCTTATAGTTTTCCAACTTATATTTTAGCTCAACTTTCAGGCTTCTTTCTTCAGTTTGATTACACTAAACTAGACCAGTTAGATGCTAAAGCAATAATCACTCAAATATACGCCTTACAAGACATTCAAATTAACCCATATTGGAAGACTCATTTCGTTTTTGGAAAGCTTTCAAAGGAACATAACTTGAAGTTTTCAAATCTTTTTAAAGATAACCTATTGATTAATGGAGTAGTGCCTTATCTGGTTGCATTAAAACACTTAAACAACGATTTTTCATTTACGGATAAAGCAGTGGAACTAATGGAAAATCTACGTCCAGAAAAGAATTCAACAACAAATTATTGGGGTGAAATTGGGTTTAAACCTAAAAACGCATTAGAAAGTCAAGGTTTACTAGAATTAAACAATGAATTTTGTAACTTTAAAAAATGTTTATCTTGTAAAGTTGGTATTGAAGTGTTAGAGAAAAAACTATGAAGAAGTTAATCCAGAAAATTGTTTTCTTTTTTGAAATGCGCTCATTTGGAGTGAGTGAATGGTGGGCGAAAAAACTAGGTGTCAGAACAGCAAGAGTTCGGCTTTTTTTCATTTATAGCTCATTTATAGCCTTGGGGTCACCGTTGATTATCTATTTGTTAATGGGCTTAACTCTTGAATATAAGCATGTTTTTAAATTGAGGAAAAGACGAAAATCAATTTGGGAGCTATGAATATAGAACTAAAAAAAATTTTGATTACTGGAAGTAATGGTTTGCTTGGACAAAGTTTAGTGAAGTATTGCTTAGATTATAAAATTGATTTTTTGGCCTCTGCAAATACCCGTAACAAGTTTTCTTTATGTCCAGATAATCGTTTTACAATCCTAGATATAACTAAATCAGATCAGGTTAAAGATGTTATAGATCGTTACCAGCCTACACATATTATTAATACTGCAGCGATGACTAATGTTGATGCATGTGAAGATAATGTCGAAGCTTGTTACGCTGTTAATTACTATGGGGTTGAAAACATACTGAATGCAATAGAAAAAACAAATATTCACCTAACACAAATCTCAACAGATTTTGTATTTGATGGCGAAAAAACTCTTTACACTGAAGACGACACTACTAAGCCACTTAGTGAATACGGGAAGTCTAAATGGAAAGCCGAAAATTTGCTTGTCGAATGTAATTATAAAGAGGTTGCAATTCTTAGAACATCTATTCTGTATGGTACAGGCGAAGCACTTAAAAAATCAAATATTTTTAATTGGGCAATAAAACAATTGAGAGCTGGAAATGAATTGAAAATTGTAAATGATCAATTTCGTACACCTACTTTTGTAGATGATTTAGTTCAGGCATGTATTAAGGTAGTTGATAAGCGGGCAGTTGGTATTTATAATATCGCAGGAGCCGATTTGCGCTCAATGTATGATTTTATTTTACTAGTAGCTGAATATGTTGGGGTTAATAAAAATTTGGTTCAAGCAATAAACTCTAATGATTTAAATCAGAAAGCACTAAGGCCACGCTCATCAGGACTGCTAATAACGAAGGCAAAACAAGAAATTGGTTATCAACCGACAGACTTTGTAGAAACCTTATTTGATATAGACCAAGCCATTTGAAATAATATTTTTACTTTAGCAAACCGAGCTTTATTTAAAGTAAGGAGAAAATTACAATTTGTTCAAACACTAAAAAATAATATTTATGAGATTAGCTAAGATTTTGGCTACACTATTAATGTTTTCTAGTTTTGCTTTCTCGCAAAATCAACCCTTATCTGCTGAGTTACTTGCAGAGGATAGGTCTCCAGCAATAGACGATGTAACAGTTAAAGTCATAGTTGAAGGAGGGCAGAAACCATATAAATATGTATGGAATAAACAAAGTATATCTATTTATAATAACAATTTTAATGGTTGGTCTGAAGGAGACTCAATTAGAGTTACTGTAATAGATGCTAACTTCGATTCTGTTACAGTAAAAGGATATGTAGCGCCAAATAGTTTCTCAGAATATGCAAATAATAGTATGAAACCTGCAGTTCAGCACCTTCAGGATATTTTATTTGCAAGTATTTGGTCAGATACTGTAAAAGTTAAAGAGTTTGTTTTGAAAGCACCATTTGCTTTGGATTCCGAAAAACAGGACTATACATTAAAAGAATGGGTTAAGGAAGACGGAGAGGAGGTTAAACACCTTGAGGTGGTTGCTATTTTAAAGGATGGAGATAATGAATTCCCATTTTATGCAATGGGCGACGGTAAACTAGTTCATGGTCTCCATGATGGAAAAAAAGTAGTCCCTGGTGATAAAGTCTCATACATAAACAGGAGGGGAAATAGATCTGAAAAAATATTAGGTAAGATAGCCTACACTTCTCCTCAACCATTTTATTTTAAGAATTTGACAAATAAGTCTCAAGGTATACCACTTATTGTTGTTTGGCTAGTTTGCGGTGCAATCTTCTTTACTTTTAGAATGCGATTTATTCAGTTTAGAGGTATAAGGCATGCAATTGAACTGATTAAAGGAAAGTTTGATGATCCTTCAAAAAATGATGGGGAAGTTACCCACTTTCAGGCCTTGGTGACTGCTTTGTCAGCGACTGTTGGATTAGGGAATATTGCCGGGGTTGCTATTGCAATCAGTATGGGGGGACCTGGAGCTACGTTCTGGATGATCTTAGCTGGCTTGATAGGAATGGCTTCTAAGTTTGTTGAATGTACTTTAGGGGTAAAATACCGACACCTCAAAGAAGATGGAGAGGTGTTTGGAGGTCCAATGTATTATTTAAGTAGGGGGTTAGCTAAGAGAGGGCCAGGCTTTAAACAGTTAGGTAAGGTTTTAGCTGTTTTATTCGCCATACTATGTGTAGGAGGATCGCTTGGTGGAGGAAATATGTTCCAAGCTAATCAGGCGTTTAATCAATTGTCAGAAATTCCAGGGTGGGAAGGTTTTTCTTCTTATGGATTGTACTTTGGTATTGTAATGGCGATTCTTGTTGGAGTTGTAATTGTAGGTGGAATTAAAAGTATCGCTAAAGTTACCGATAAAATTGTACCTACTATGGTGGGGATTTATGTAGTTTCGGCCCTAGTTATTATTGGGTTTAATTATGATAATTTAGGACATGGATTTAGTACGATCATTACAGGTGCGTTTAGCCCAGATGCAGTGTATGGAGGCTTTATTGGTGTTCTAATATTAGGGTTCCAACGTGCAGCATTTTCAAACGAAGCAGGCGTTGGATCGGCACCTATTGCTCATTCTGCCGCTAAAACAGATGAGCCGGTGAGTGAGGGAGTCGTTGCTATTCTTGAACCATTTATTGATACGGTTGTCGTGTGTACGATGACTGCCTTAGTAATTATATTTGCAGGTTATGCTCAAGATTCAGAAGGACTTGAAGGTGCTGCTTTAACTTCTGCTGCCTTCTCATCTTCTTTAGGTGATTGGTCTTTGTATGTTCTGTCTTTTGCCGTTGTTCTATTCGCATTTTCAACCATGATTTCATGGTCTTATTATGGATTAAAAGCATGGACTTATTTGTTTGGTGAAACTAAAGGTGCTGGATTAGTTTATAAATTTATATTTCTAATATTTGTTGTAATTGGGTCTTCAGTTGGATTAGGAGCTGTAATAGACTTTTCAGACTTAATGATTCTTGGAATGGCTTTCCCAAATATATTAGGATTATTAATTATGTCAGGTGAGGTTAGAAGAGATATGGTTGATTATTTCAGTAGGGTTAAGTCTGGAGCAATTAAGAAATTTAAATAGCAAAATTGACACAGAAAAAATGGGATAGCGATTGGATCCATTTCTCGAAAAGAGCACGTCGAGGAATATTTGTTTTGCTTCTCATTTTTATTGCTGTAGCAGTAAGTCCAAGGCTTTACTATAATTATATTTACATACCACCCGAGTATGATATTGAAATTAGTCCTATAGAGACTGCCGACACTGACTCTAGTCTTGTTAAGAGAAGTCGCTATAATCAGCCAAATGAAATGTTTAATCCTAATTCATATACATTAGAACAATGGATGGATGTAGGACTTTCAGAAAAGCAATCTAAGTCAATCATAAAATACTTAAGTACTGGTTCGCAATTGAAAATAAAGTCTGATCTAAAAAAACTTTATGTTGTCGATGATGAATTGTATGGTTTACTTGAACCAAAAATTGATTTGCCAGATTCAATTTCTAACAATAAACCCACTGAAAGGGTTGATTTAAAGAGTAATTACGTAAAAAAATCTGACTATAATACGCAGTTTGACGAGGCTCCTAGAGAAAGTGAGAACACTACTCCTGTATCTATAAATACAGCTACGAATAGAGACCTGCAAACTGTTCCTGGAATCGGACCTTTCTTTGCGAAAGAAATACTTAAAATTAGAGAAAGTTATGGTGGAATTATTTCTTCAGACCAGCTACTCGGTATTTATAAAATGGATGAAGAAAAACTAAAAGAGATTCTTCCTTATTTAATAATTGATAAAAATGAGGTAAACAAGCTTGATATTAATCTGGTCAGTGAAGAGCAACTTAGAAAGCATCCCCTCATTACAAGAGATATGGCGAAATCTATTGTTTTCTTTAGAGAAAATCATAAAAAATACACATCTTTAAACGACCTACTTCTGTCGCCATACATAGACATTAAGGTATTGAAGACAATTTCACCATATCTTAAAGTTGAATAATTTGAAGGACGAGCTATACAAACTTTAAAAATATATTATCTTCGTG